>BNJU01004788.1_pt1 | contig 56324 bp, 87 predicted proteins | sample 8539281 | NCBI WGS metagenome assembly BNJU01 (sample SAMD00202456, study PRJDB9452) | human saliva metagenome | isolation source: human saliva | place: Japan
TCAGGTTGCCGTATTGCTCATCGGGTATCACTGTTCGATGCGGGTGCACGTAAGCTCGTGGGTGCGCGAGGGCGTCGGGCCCGCTATCTTGCAGGTAGATCGAGTCTCAAACCGTAGTGCTCGGCCGGGGAGGCGGTGGCTTGAAGAAGCACAGCTGCCCACCTCATGCCAGTAGAGCAGGATCGGTCAGTCAAAAATTGACAGTTCAGTCACGCGTGGCTATAGCTCAACAACAGCCCGCCGCTCAGTGGGTGAGCAGGCTGAGGCGGCCCAGATTTGCCTCGGGTGCGTGCGGCGACGTTGCCGAGGTCACCAGCTCGTAGTGGCGCCCAGGAACTCGCTGGGGTGGCACGATACATGACTGGGGGCTCACATCGTCTGGTGGGCGTCCGACTGCCTGCCGCGGGGTCAATCACCGCGTGGGCATGAAGAGTTTAATCAGGTTCGGAAGAGGCGCTGGCCGGCTGACCGTGTCCCGGTCCAGCGGGAATGAGCTGGACACACGTCCAGAGTCCAGGAGGCCTTGATGTCGCGGTCACTGAGCAGTATGACTCGATTTGCCGGTATCAGCGCCAGCAGCACAGCCCCAGAGGTCACAGGCTGGGTCTTACGTCGGTGGCGGCCGAACGCAGGCGCGAGGAGCATGATGAACAATGAACGCCCAGACATGGGCGAGTGGAATGGGGGAAGGCCAACAAAGGCCAGCACCAGCTGATGATGCCCTTGCAGGGCTTTCCAGAAGTTGTGAACACTGAGGGTAACGGCGGGAAGAAGCGCCAGAATCACGGCGACGATCCACTTGCTGGTTAGCAGCGGGCTGACCGGCGGGCTGACTGCATGCGGGTTGACCAGCTCGCTGGGTCAGGCAGCGCAGGCGGCCTGCTCATAGCCGGGCGACAGTCCACCAAGCGCCCCGCGTTCGCGTCAGCCCGACGCCGTAGCCTTCGTTCCGGCTGGTGTAGGAGCCGGCTGCGAGCGTCGTACGCAGTTGCAGGTCGAACCGGGGGTCGCCGGCCTCGTCGCTGGGGTCGAAGCTCGGGGAAGGCGGGTGCCCCGGGAGCGACCAAGTAATCCCCCTCGCTGGTAGGGGTGGCTCAGATCAGGCGCGTCGTCATGGAAAGCCTTCGATAGACGGGGCCGAAACGGCCCGACTGGTACAGGGTAGCGTGCGGTCGGCATCGCGTAACCGGTTCACCTCGACGCCCCGATTTATCCCGGGTGTCCTCCCGGTGCGGCCCGGCACGTTGCCGGCCCTGCGCGACGTTGTTAGCGCGTAATGCGTACGCAGGTGCAAACTCAGACGGTGGATCGTTGTTGGAAAATCCTTTTCTCGTAGATCCACTTGCCCAGGAAGGCCGCGATGGCATGACGAGCAGAACGACGCCCACGCGTAGTAGAGCAGTTGAAGATGGTCGACGAAATAGATCCAGGACGACGGCCGGCACCACGAGCACGAGGAGATGAATCTGTAGAGGCGTACTGGGTGTAGCCGAGGTAGAAGTCGATGCTGTGCTACTAGAGGAAGGGTTGAGAAGGTCAAGACCATGCGGGACTACCCTGGACGGGGAGTTATAGCCGGGGTTGCTGAGGATGACATGTTGTTCCTATGTGTTGATGGGTAATCCATATGGGGGTGTTTTGAAACATTATCGACTAGCGACCTTTGAATTTGACACACCACCACTTCTATGCAGCGGATCACAGCTATTCCATTCGTTCGTCACGATGAAGTTTTGTTCCATGACCGACTGGCGTTCATAACCAACGGCGAGGCCACGAGCGCTCCACTGCGACCTGCCCCATTGGTTCTGGCGGTGCGCACAAGCGCGACCTAGTTAACGCGCAGCCGACGTTTCTGATGGGACCGTCTTGAGACTGGGAGCTAGCAGACACCCATCGCACGCGTCCAGCCGATCTGGCCGAATGGGGAACGCTGGTCCACCGGCGTGACGTGGCGGCTTCCTCCGCTGACATCATTGTTGCTCAAACTTCGGATATTTCTCTCGCGCCCAGTTGCCCCGGTGGAATGAGTGCCGCGATCGTCGAGAAGACGGCGGAGGTCCCTTCTCATGCTGACGCTCCTGCCGGGCGTCGGCACGCACCGCATCCGCAATGCTCGCGTTCCGCCACGGAATCAGCGTGCCGGTCCTGGACACGAACGTCCGTCGCGTGCTGGTCAGATTTCTAGACGGCCGGGAGCCCCACACCACGCCCTCGAAAGTGAAACGATGTGCTGACGCAATTTTGCCTGAAGACGGGCAACGCGGCCGAGGTGAGGTTTGTCTCGGAATGGGGCCCTGGTCTGTACGCGCTGAGTTCTCCTGCGACGAGAGCGCGATCACTGCGCGGGCGCCGTCGGTCACCCAGCGATTAGAAGAGCCACGCCCCAGCCCTACGCGGACTGACCGGGCGCGGACGCATCATAGCACTGCGCACTGCTCACTTCGAGGGCACCGACGGCCTCACCAAGTCTGACGCTGCCCGATTGACGGGGGCGACGTGCTACCAGCCCACCCGGTCTACCGGGCACTCCTGAAGGACGGAATGATCGTTTACAACGAGATACCAAGCGCGTCACGCTCCCTGCTAACATTATAGGGACGAGCGGCACCCCACGTCTGCCGCGCGGAGCTGGAGGCGGCCACAGGCCTGTCGTCGGTGAATCATCAGTATCGATCGCGTCGATCGGCTTAATGCGCAATGGCCGCAGCGCCGGATGATACTGCAGAGGGCGCCTGATGCTCGTGGAGATGGTGACGCCGGCGATGGCGGGCGCGGCGGGGAAGGCTGCGTCGTCAGGTATGGCGCGAGGGTTTCAAGGGGCAGGAATCGGACGACGACCGCGATGCCGACGCCGATGACGCCCGCGACGAAGGTCATGACGACCGACCCATGAAGACCGCGAAGACGCGCGCCGCGAGAAAAGTTGAATAATGCGACGCCGATCTTCTCGCACGCGCTGGCGCACGGTCAACAGATAGCGACGTTGAGCAGGCCCAGGCCCCAGGAGCGATGATGCTGCCGATGACCTGGCGATGAGTAGTTCGAGATGAAGCGACAAGCCCTCGCTCGATATCTCGTGCCACCGCCGGAGACGGACACCCGCCAGCCTCACTGAGGATGGAGGCCAGTGCACGCGGCAGGTTCTCACGGCCTGGTCGATGTTCTCGAGTCAGCCCACGCGATCATGGCCTGGAGGTCATCTGTGGAAGGACACGCGCGCCGCGTCGAAAAGAACACGGTCGGCATGTCGTAGGAGCCGACTTGGTGACGACGACGCGCATCGGCACGCCGTCGTCGTGCAGGACGATCGGCACCTGGTCGATGGGGACGCCTGCTGATCCCAGAGGGACTGCGAGATGACGACGGGAATCAAGCGTTGGTCGCACCACTGCTCGACCCAGCGTCCCGCGAGCATGCGGCGGCAGAGCCGACCGCAAGAGGTCCACACGCCCTGAACGCGACGCCGTCAGACCGCGTCGCGCAATTCGTCAGCAGGCTGCGGAATTGCCCGCTGGCCTGGCCTGGCGGGTTTCAACGATCCGCCGCCCCCGCTGGAGAAGCGACCAGGTGAATGTCCGTGCGCCTGCCAGGGTGGCGACTCCGCCAGGAGCGTGTCCTTCCGTCGGGCGCTTCACCGTCTGGCAGGCGGTGGCCAAGCAGGACGGTGGGAGGCGTCCTCCTGTAGGGCTCGCGGGTCGCCGCCTTCCGGGAGGCGTTCGAGAGCTGGGGGCCGGGGCGCAGAGGACGGAGCGGGCCCTCGCAGAGTTCCGCCACACTCGTGCGAAGACTGCAGGAGCAGGTCGCCGAGCGCGATGACGATCGTCGCGGCGGCCACGGTCAGTGACCACGCCCACGAGGGAGAGGACGACGCGGGTTTTGACTTTGACTCGCCTCAGGCCTCGGCGAGCGCGCCCAGACCCGCTGACGGCGTTACCGCTCACCTCCCTGCTCTCGGCCCCGGCCTGCTTCCCGAGTGCCCTGCCCCGCGCGGTGCGTGAGAGCCGCAGGGTCCGGACCCGTGTACGGCCGTAGAGCCTGGGAAGGCCAGCCCGGGCGCGGCCACCGCTGTCGCGTGATGACGTGACGAGGGCGGCGTTGACTCGCGGGTGACCGGTGAGGCCATGACGACGCCACCCGAACTGGTCGAGGTTTCGTCGGCTCGTCGGCGAGGATGACGCGCGGGCGGCGCACGAGGGCGCGCGCGCGCGATCGCGATTCGCTGCTGCTCGCCGCCGCTCATTCGCCCGGTAGTCGCCCGCGCGCTCGCTCCAGGCCCACGCGCTCGAGCATGTCGAGCGCGATCGAACGCCGACGGTGCAGCCAGGCCCGGCGCGTACAGGAGCGGAACTCGACGTTCTCGCCGCCGTGCGCGCCGAAAAGATGTTGAACTGCTGAACACGAAACCGAAATCTTCGCATTCGAGCGCGACGCTCTCTCTAGGCGCGTGTTCACGCCGTCCAGCTCGTAAAGCCTGAGGTCGGGGCGTCCAACAGGCCGATGATGTTGAGCACGATCAAAGCCTGTGCCCAGCGGCCCACGATGGAGACATGCTCACCTCCGACGTCCAGGCTGACGCTGCGCAGAATGTAGGTCCTCCCCGTCAGGCAGGGTCACCGTGCGGGTGACGCAACCCGCAGGCACGAGGATCTATTGCGGTGTCTGCCAGTGCGCCCGCCTCTCTGGAACGCCGGAGTCCATACCGTAGCCGGTTCGCCGTTCCTGGCCGTCTGTTCGAGGTCGGGGTGAACCGAGGACTTCGCCCGTGAGGCCCTCCTTTGACCCTTTTCAGACCATCTTGTCGTCCCAGAGCACCATAGGTGACGGCGCGCTTCAGGCTTGGTTGGTCGAGGTCGGCAGGTGGACGGAGCCGGACCGGTAGCGGCCTCGACCGCGGAGATCGGAACTGTGAGGACTCCCGTCGTCGATCCAGCCGTCAGTCCGAGTGGGGTGACTTGCGCTCGCAAACACCGTCTCGGGTCGGAGGAATGTACAGCGGGCCTTCAGGTCCGTCGAGGACGAGGCACCGTTATCGGACCCTGACTTTCGGGGTCCTGGGCCTGCCGGTCGGCCCAGCTTGACGCCCGTACACCGAAGGGAGCAGGCCCGTTCCGATGGTGACGGTCGCGGTCGACGGTGCATCCCGCAGGCATCTGGTCTGAAGCCCAGGGATGGGGACTGCGAGAAGGTCGCGGCGCAATCGTCGCAACCGTCGCCAACGCAGAACCGGTTACGACGGCACGCCCGTCGACACCGTTCCGTCACCGGGCGAGACGACGGTCCGTACTTGTAGGTCGGTTTCGAGGTCTCGACGTCATTGCTCGTCGGTGACCTGACGGGTCTCGCCGGGGGAACTCTTTGCGATCTGCACAATCGCGTCGCCCTTTGAGACCTTTGTCGCCGTCGCGACGAAGGTGCGCACCATGCCGCCGTCCAGGTCGCGCGGCCGACCGGCCTGTCAGCCTTGGATCGTCCCCGTCGCCACCGTGTTCGTGATGTCGGCGCGCCACCCGATCGTCATCTCGCCTGCCGCCTGGCCCGCATGCTCCCCTCGTCCCCTGACGGCGGGGCGCGAACTCACCCGCGCTACGGCGATAACTACCCAGGCGAGAAACTATGAATATCGAGCACCTGGGCGGTGGTGGGTCTGTGCGCTGTCGTGTCTCCTCGACAGAACGGCGTTGCCCAACTGTGGGTGCGCTCATTCACGCAGCAACGCGCTACCTGTCTTTTCAGGGTTTTTCTCAGGGACCGTCCTGCTTGCTGGGCGTCCCACACCCTCCACGATGGGTGATGAACCGATTTAGCGGAACAGTGAATCCGCCGCGCCACCCCCGCAGATCGCCGAGGGCACCTCCGCCTCTGCGCACCTGCTTCACGTACCCGCCACCCTACGCACCGCCGACTGGAGACCTTCCTGACGAGGCCTACGCACCTGACGTCCTGCGCGCCGGCGAGACCCAATATCACAATACGGCCTCTTCGACGATCCGGAGGACGAGGCCCCGCCTGTCGCGACTCAAGCCCGATCGGCTACGTGACCGCATGCCCCGCGCACTCGCTCCCACCGGACGTCGCGCCCATGTGACGGAAATCCAGCGGCTCTACATCCTGCAAGGAAACCAGGGCGGAGGTCGCGACGGCGCTGCTCACCACGGCGCCTGGCGGCTCGAACGCGACGGGCCGCGCACCCCGTGGATCATGCAGAAGAAAACTACGGGCAACGCTTGCCGCGCGCCACGACCCGAGGTCGTCGGCGACCACTGTTCATGGTGGGCGACCACGTGCCGACCACGAACTGATCACTCACGACCGGCGCGGCTGGGCTCCCCATGCGAACGACCGATACTCAGTCGAAAGGCCCGAGGCAAAGTGCCTGGGGCTCACGAGCTCATCACTGGCAGATTCTTCAGCCTCAATTCATACCCGGTTGCGGACCCCATCCATGTCGAGGTTCTGCACTGGAGAAGAATACGAGCGTGATTAAAGCGGCAGAGCGCCAGACTGACGGAACACGACGATGCTGTCGCGAAGACCATCAGGGTCGGGATCGAGGTCTGAGCGGCCATCGCTACTCGCTGCTGATCATCCGTATCGACCTTGCCGAACACGATGTCCGGGTACTTCGAAGTCTTCGAAGATGGGCTGAACCGACGGCACGGCCGCACCAAGTCGCCCAGCATCCACCAGGACGATACCGCCGGCGAAACGGTCTGTTCGAAGTTTCTATGAGGTAACGGCGGTAGCCATGTCTCCGTTATCGCCGGCACTACCGGTTCGTTGGTCAGCAAAGCCTCGAGTGAACTATACGATTCGAATGCAAGGACGCGTCCCCATTTCAAAGCGAGAGAGGAAGCGGTGACCGATGCACATTCTCCTGAAGCGCCCAGCCTGCAAGATGAAGCGTCTCAACCAACAATAGTGGTGTTGATGCGCCGGGATCTCGAGGCAGACGCTGCCCCGCAGTCGGCATGAATCAGGTGCACCGCGCCCAGCGTTCTGCTCGACGATCGCCCGCGCCCACGGCCTCGGTCAAGGATCCCAATGCAGCTCGACGATCCCCGTGATCGTGCAGATGCGAGGCGCCCGCCCGACACAATCTGATGACGCAGGCAGTCTGCACCAGCCTTGACGTAGCGGCTAATCATTCCGCAGGTGCGCGCGGATGTAGAGAGGTGCAGACGCATGAGCGGATCCGGCTCAGACTCAAGACGGGCTGTCAGCACCTGCGTGAACTCCTCGGTCACCCGCCGCATGTAGGCCAGCAGAGCACTTCCTTGTCCGCGAAATGGTTATAGACGGTCGTGCGACCAACGCCCGCACGCCCAGCAATCTGACCCATGGTGATCGACTCGAAGGCCTGCTCGGCCATCAGCACCCGAGCGCCTCAACAGGCGCGTACGAGTCAGCCTGCGGTGAGAGGCGAGGACTCACACACCTCGGCATACACCCATTCTGACACTCTGCCCTATGTGTCGTCAAATGGGACACTGCGCAGACGTCATGAACAGCGGGCGACCACGGCCTCGACAATCGGCAGGTCAGCGGCAATTGGCTGGAAGCGCGGCGAGGTCCGCGAGGCACCCACCGGGCCTGCGGTGATGCGCCCGCACGCGCCTTGCGAGTTCGCGCGTTCCCCAGCGAGCCAGCGCCCATGACGCGCCTCGCCCAGGACGTGGCTGGATCACCGACCATCCTCGGGAACACACACGCGCCACTGACGACAGGGCGCTGAGCCTCGGTGATCTCGCGCGTGAGGGCGACTGTCGATCTCACCGACCTTGCCGCCCGGCAGCCGAACTGGCCGCGCAGCTCCCCGCGGGTAGGCATGCGAGCAGCAGAGCAGCACGTACCGCTCAGGAATCAACGCTGCCGCCACCACGACGAGGCATGGGAACTCCAACGGTTGGGCGATCGCAGTATCGGGCAGCAGCCGGTGGTGCGGCGACTGGATGCTCGCTGTGCCACTCACCCACGGACCCGCCCAGCCCAGCATCACGAGATTGTCACCGCGCCCTCCGCCCAACACCCCGCACATGTTCCAACCAACGCGCCGGTTGCGCGCCATCCGGCGTGAGCGATATGATCGATTGGTCGATTCTTCGGGACGATGTGAATTGCGGGCGAAGTTCATCGGTAGAATGGAAGCCTGCTTCAGAGGCGGTTCGATTCCCGTCGCTCGCCTATATTTTGGCCCGACGGATAGTCCGGAGTCTTTTCGTTTACGGGTGCCTGACCAATGTTGGTCGTGGCAGCGCGGGGGGCAGCGACGGTGTGGTAGTGGCGCAGGTGGCCAGGCTGCGTGTGCGACTTGATCGGGAGCGCGCACCACCGGCTAGCGAGTGACGTCAGGAACGTAGAGTGTCGGATCAAAAGCGAAATTGAGGGGTTGTTGGCGAAGCTGAAAGTGCTACCAGCGAGGCCCTGGGAGGTCTTCAACTGATCAACGCCATAGGTTAGCTGCCAACAGCTACGCGCCATACTGTAGATGTCTTATTGCCTGAACTTGCACAAAGCACTTCGCTCGCTTCTGGTCGACACTGGAGAAACGCACATTCTTCGGACCAAATTTTTCTCCCACCTGGAGGTGTCACGATGGGTTCCTGGTTAGCGTTTGCTTTAAGACTTTACCTGCTGAGACTCATTACAACCACCGGCGGCTCCAAACGGTCGGACCGACATTGCGATCGACGGTATGGTAGCTGCCTACGAGCGTGTGCGCGTTGTATGTTCCGCGATGGTGTTGATGATCCGCATGCTGACGGGCGACGTGGATTGAGGGCACACTTGATCGACGAGACCAGAAACTGGTGGTGTGGGTAGAGAGTGAGGCATCACATGCCTCGACTTATCAACCACCCGTTGAGCACACCTGGCTCGCGGACGGTCGTCTATCAGCCGAAGGAACCTGCTGTGGAATTTTCGAGCTGCGGGCAATGATCCGGTCACCATCTTCGCCAATAACAATCAACTTGATCGTTGCCGTGTGATCGTGCGTCAGTCTAGAGCTATTGCTGGAGAGTGGTAATGTGAGTTGATCCCATCACCGTGCGCATGGCAGACGGGCGTTCTGGTTACCTGGCGCGCCCATGGCTTCCTCGGATGATCTTACTGATGCGGTCCGAGAATTTCCTGCGATGGTTTCGCGAGGTCGCCTCTGGCTACCGATGACCGGATGTGAGCAGACCACGGATGACCACGTTCGACCACCGATATCTGGGGACTACTCAAGCATCGCCTGTTGCGTTGGTGGTCGCCCGACAGGGACATGCACCCGAGGATTTCGATGCGCTGTGGCTGGATGGACACTAACCAGCAGTTCGACTACCCCGGCACCAAGAATCAATGGGCAGGTATATCTGTACCTGGGCTGACGATACCGTGAATGTCGCTCCTGGATCGAGACATTGAAGAAGGTACACGAGCCAACCCGCCAGCGTTGGGCTAACGCCCTGCCGTCAGGGTCATGAGATCAGTCCGTACGCGTCCACTCTGCGTTCGTTCCTCCAAACGTCACGCCGCGATGGAACCTTCGACGGTTTCAATGTCGTTCGAGACGCGCCGTTGAAGCCTGCGCGCGAATTATCGACCGAACACGGAACTATCACACACTTCGTTCGAGAGGGAGAGGCTGATTCAGGGTTGGTTGCAAGACGGGCGTCCTGAGCAGCAGTTCGAGGTTGCTTGGGCGTGTCGCAGTTGGGTTGTTTTTGCCGGGGCACCTGATTGTCAGCGATGACGTCCCGGTTTATGCGTCGCCTGGGGGCCAACCAGATCGAGCCTGGGCATGCACTGACGCAGTGACCGCACCCATAACAAGCAACGAGCCGATCAATTAAGTTGGCACCATCATATGCGGGACGCCATCGTAGTGCAAAACCCCACCATTGTGCAGGCATGAGGGCAACGCAAGACCCACATGAGCCGAGCGCCATACGCGACAAAGTTCGTTCGCGCGGGCTTCAGAAGTATTCAGGAAACAACGGCCCGCGGCCCCTCCAGCAGAGCCATGGTGTTCACCGCCCAACGCCTGAAACAGCGTTTTTCGGCCGTTTTGGGCATGCGAAGAACTTTTCGCGCTCACGCACATCAGGCGCGCGCGGGGCGAACTTTTTCGCGCACAGAGACACAGCCACGTGCCGACTTTGAACCACCGACACCACTGCAGGCACCGAGTTGCAGGCCAGCAAGGAACCGTTAACACCACCGTTGCCTCGAGCAGCAAACTGCTGAACCCACAACACCTCTGCAACCGAAAAGCGCACGAAAAACACTCCATTTTCGCCCGCAAGCGATGGCGGTTTCAGCGAGGCTCGGCCTACGCGAGCAAAGGCGACGCCGGTTTCGTCAGCACTCACACAAGGTCGGAAAGGCGTCACCAGTTTCAATTACAGTGAAGCGGTGCACTGATACGGAACCAATGCACCAGATAGCGCAGCAGTGCACTGGCAACTAAGCAGTGCAATGCTCACGCAGCGCGCAATACCTGAGCAACAAGCCGATGTCTCTGAATCATGGAGCAGAGGACTCCACACCGCACTCCGCATGCACCCATACCCAGCCCGACACACACGGCCCGCAGAACGCGCAGAATTCCAACGATCAGACTTCAAACCATGAAACACATCCGCGGAATTGCATGCGAAATTGATGAGGCGGTAAGGGGCCTGGCTGGCTTCGAGGACAAGCCAAGCCAGACCAGCGACCTTGCTTCCCACTGGCGTGGAGGGCCGGAGGGGCTGCCGCGGTGCCGCGCCGGTGGCGGTGGCGGCCCGCCGCTTCGAGTCGACGCGCACCGAGCGATACCGCGGCGCGACGGCTCGCGGGCGGCCGCCGCCCACCGGCACACACAGCGTGGCCGGGCCTCCGGGCGCCTGGGAACACCCGTGCCGCTGCCGCGCAGCAACGCGCGGCGGCCTGCCAGGCCGCCGCGCGTTCACGCAGTCAGGAGCACTCAGCGCAGTCGAGCAGCCACCACCTCGGCGACCTGACCATGTTCAGAGCAGCGCCCCGCAGGTTGTCGCCGACATCATCTGGTGATGAGGCCACGCTGGCTGGCCGTCGACGGCCTGGTCGACGGAGCTACGGCCGACGAGGACCTTGCGGCCGGCGGTCCAGCGGGTTTGATCGTCGACGACGCGCACGCCGGAGCGTCGGCCAGCAGGGGCGCGGCCTGGTCGGCGTGACGCTGGCGAACCGGCGTGATGAGGGTGGCTGCGTAGACGGGACGTGCACGCAGGTGCGGACACGGCGAGGTCCGGTGTGCAGGATGCGGCGCGACCTGTTGCGCAGCTTCTGCTCCTCGTCGGTTTCCTCGCCATCGTCGACGATGGAGCCGGCGAGCGGCACGACGTCGAAGAGATAAGGCGACGCACGCCGGGTTTCGGCAGGTGACGGTGCGATGCCGGTGGCCAGGCCCGCGAGGTCCTGGGTTGACGCCAGCCTCGATCTGGCTGGTCAGCCGGGCGAGGCGCCGGCGCGGCCTGGGAGCCGGAGAGACGGCCCGGTAGGAGCGGACACGAAGAGTGCCTGATGCCGGCGGCCGACGAGGCTGAGGACGGCACGCGGCCATGGTGGTGTAAAGAAGGTCTGCGATGATGCCCTTGGGGCGGCTGTCGACGTCGTCGGGTTGACCTCGACACGACGAGTGGGGACCTCAGTCCTTGCGCCACGCGAGGAGTTGTCGACGACGACGCCGGCGGCTCGTGAACTTGGGGGCGTACTGCGCGAGGCGGTGGCGCCGCGGAGAACATCGGCACGTCGATGCCGGAGAACATGTCGCAACGTCCTCGACGACGATGTCCTTGTCCCTTCCAGGCAGGGAATGTGCCGATTACCAGCGGACGAGAAGAATCGAATCGTCCGGATCACATGCTCCAGCAGGGTGCGCGACTCGGGTCGACCTGGTTGGTGGCGCTGACGATCAAGACATTGAAACCACCATGGTGTTCTCTTGTTGCGCGCGCCCACGACGGGGCGAACGCTGGGTGAAATCTATGGGACAGTGCTGGGCTCATTCTCAGGTCCCCTGGAACCGCGTGAAATAACGGAGTTCGCCCGCCTCGTCGATGAACGATCAGCGGCCGGTGCCGTAGACGACTGCCCTGGCTCTGGAGGCGTCGAGGCCGAGGCGGTGACGGCCTTCACGGCGCGCAGTCGGGTCGTCGAGGCGGGTGACGACAGCGGAGATGCGGATCTCGAGGTCGAGATCAGGTCGACGCTGATGCCCGCGTCGGACAGGGCGCTGAAGAGGCGCGAGACGCCAGGAGTTAGCGCAGGCGTACCGACGCCGACGAGGCCGAAGCTTGCCGACGTTGTTGGGTCTAGCGCAGCTCACGTTAGCCGGATCTGCGTCGCGGTGGGCCTCGAGAGGCGTCGAGGGCCTTCTGGAAAGGCGTCGCCTTCGGGCGGAAGTGGAAGGTGATGTTGGCCTTCGTGGGGTCGGAGATCGGCGGGTTCTGGACGATCATGTCGATGCTGGCGCTGACCTCGGCGACGACGGCGAAGACGCGGGCGGCGACGCCGGGGCTGTTCAGCGTCGGTGACGGTGATCTTGTCCTGGGAGCGGTCGTGAGCGCGATAACGGAGATGACGGGCTTTTCCATATGTTTTCCCTGGAGCCTTCAGGGGTTGCGTCGGGCACGAGCGCCCTGTGGAGTTCAGGGTTTGGGAGTCGGAGATCCAGGTGTCACCCTTTTTCGGAGAACGAGGAGCTACGCAGGGGACTTTGGCGGCGCGCACCCGACGGCGCGCAGGTGAGGATCTTGCCAGCGGCCATTTCCAGGTTTCCGGGTGAGGTGCGTGCGGTGGCCTGGGACGATGCGCGGTCGGCGGAGAAGAGGCCGTCGACGTCGGTGTAGATTTCCGCACGTCGGCGTGGAGGGCGGCGGCGAGGGCGACGGCGGTCGTCGGAGCGCCCGCGGCCCAGCGTCGTCACGTCGTCGTCCTGGAGATGCTCCTGGAAGCCGGCGACGATGGCGACCCAAGCCGTCCTTGATGGCGGGCGACGCGCTCGGGGACCAGCGCCGAGCCAGATCTGGGCGGCACCAGCGGTTGTCGGTCTGGATGCCGCCCGCGCCGGTGTAGGCGCGGGCTCGTAGATGCCAGAGTTCGTTGACGCATCGCGAGGAGGGGTTATCGAGATGCGCTCGCCACGACAGAGGATGTCCATTCGCGTCAAGGGCGCGTCTGTGAGGGCTGCGGCCGCGTCGAGCAGGTGGTCGTCGGTCGTGTCACCCATCGCCGACATGATGACACAACGACGCAGTCCTGCGTTGTGCGTGTCCACGATGCGCTGGGCGACGCGCTTCATGGCTGGTGGAAGTCGGCGACGGAAGAACCGTCAGTACTTGCACGATCATGCCACTAGAGCTCGCGCCATCTGTACGCGCCATCTGCACGCCTTCGCGGTGGCGCACACGCTACCACACAATCCCACGGCCCGTCAGACATCGCGCCGCGAAAGACCGGCATGTGGGTAGGGTGACAGGGACGCCGCCGACCCAGGCCAACAGCAGCCCTCGAATTGGGAACTGTAAACGCCCTGGTCAGCACTGAATGCGCCCACACGCACAGGTCGTATGCAGGCAATGTCACGTCGATGACGGTGCCCTTCTCAGAGTCGACCAGCCGCACGGACCCGCCATCGCACGGCGAAGCGACTGACGATCGACATTCCCAGGCCCGAGGAGCCGCGGGCTGCGCGTACGCGAGGAGTCGCCGCGCAGAAACGAAATGAACACGCGGTCGCGGATCTCGCCGATGGACCGTCGCCCGCGACGCGCGCAGGGTCACTATGGACGAGCCGGGGCTTTCGCAGGTTCCACCCCGGGGCGCGGGTCAGCGAACGGTCACGTGCCAGCGGCGTGTGCACGCGGCATTCGCGAGTGCGTTCGTGAGGATCTGGCGCAGGTCGCCCTCGTCGCCGAGGACGGCGCATCCGCCGGGAAGCCGCCGAGTTCCCACGCGGTCGGGCGACGTGCGCGTCTGGACAGGGCGTCCAGCACGCGGATAACGTCCACACTCGCGCTTGAGGGCGCGGTTTCCGTCCAGACGCGCCAGCGTCAGCATCTCTCCAACAGGACGCCATCCGGGCGCCCTCCGAGAGATGTGCGCCCGATGCCTGGGTCCGGGAGGTTCGTTAGTTGTTGCGGACGCGAGCTGCGCGTAGCCCTTGAACGGAGGCCAGCGCGTGCGTAGTTTCGTGCGAGGCGTCGGCGACGAACTGGCGCCGCTTGCGTCGCTGTGGCGCGACGTTCCATGCCGTTCGACCGCGTCGATCATCGAGTTCAGGGGCCCCGCGACGTCCGGCGACTGGCCGGGCCGGAGGCAGGCTTCCTCGCCGACGTGCGGGTCGCCTCGGGTATTGCCAGCCAGGTCGCGGCTCTGCGATATCCGCGGGCCGGCGTATCGCACCACGTGCCTCAGCGTACGCAGCTCGCGGCGGCACCCACGCGCGGCCGGCGAAGCCCGCCGCGATAGCGACGACGAGGACAGGGGCCCACCTCGATCCGCACCAAGGCATGAGGACGACGTCGTCGACGCTGTCCATCTGCACGCCCGACGAGGAGCGTCCTGCCATCGACGACCTGGAGGTCGCCCGGAACGTGCCCAGCTCTTCGAGGTGCGCACGGTGTGGCGGGCGCCATCCGTCGGCACGAGGCCAAGATCGCCAGTGCAGGCTTTACCGGCAGGTCACTGAGAGAAGCTGAGACGACCGCTCCCGCAGATTCTTCGTCCGCTCACATACTGAGGGTGCCTCGGCGATGCCGGAACCACCAAACTCGGGCCCCTGGTGGGACTGCGCCGGGACATCTGGGTCCACTGGGCACAAGTCTACTGGGACGGGCGCGCGCTGCCCGGACTGCGTGGCAGCGGCACCAGTATCGTCATGAATCGGCGTCGGTCATCGTCCGCATCCACCTCGTGGTCCGGCGCATCCTCAACATCCGAGATGCTCACCCGCGCGCTGGGAGAGGCGGTGCAGCTCGGAGTCCATACGTGCCGAGCATCCAGGCAGTGACGCAATTGTGGGTGGACGCGGCCACTGCGACGATGACGCGAGCGCCACGCACGCGGCCAGCGCTCGCGACAGGCGCCCGGCGAGGAACGCCGCCGCGTCACTGGGGCTCCCGCATGATGTAGCCGGCGCCAGCGTCACCGTGCGAATGAGGGTCGGTCGATCCGCGTCGATCTTCTCACGAAGGCAGGGCCGAAATGTACAGCGCTTTCGACGACGTCACCTGCCCGCCGATGTCGTAGCCCAACACGGCGTCCAAAATCTTCTGCTTGGACAAGCACGATTCCAACGTTTTCCGCGAGATGCCGGAGCAATTGAGACTCGGTGTTCGTTAACGTGATTTCTTCCTGCCACGACGCACAATCGTGGCAGAGTCCACACCGAGGGTCAGATCCGCAGCCTCGCAGGACCGTCGACGCCGCTCAGCGCTGGGTGCGTCACCGGCTGCGCAGCGCCTCACGCGGGCCGCCACCGTCGTCGTATCGAGGTTTCGCCACGTAGTCATCCGCACCGCGCGCGTAGCCCTGCACTGATCTGCGACATTGCGTCGCGCGGTGAGGAGACAAGACGCGGCGGCTCTGGACGAGCGCGCAGGCGCTCCAGCGCGTCCTCCATAGGCCATCCATGTGCGGCATCTGCACGGTCGAGGATCACGACGTCCGGGTGACGCGTCGCCTTCGCCAGCGCGTCCGTCCAGCCTGTCCTTCTTCGCCGTGGCCGTCTCCCAGCCCTCGTGGCGGCATGGTGCGCGCGAGCAGGGTCCCGCCAGCATCGCCTTCGTCGTCGACAACTAGCACTTCAGGGCGCGTCTGGCCTCGCCTGGGGTCGCCAGCGTCAGCCTCCTCATATGTCGGAGCGCTACCTCACTCCCGATTGTGTCCCGCGTGCGTCACCGACAGCGCGAGGCAGCCACGGCACCTCGTCGGATCGTAAAGCTCAGAGCGGCGGCGCCTGCAAGCGCGCGGCCCAGCGTCCACCGAGATCCGCGTACTCGTGGTCCGCCGCCCATGGGCAGGCCTGTCGCCAGGCGCGAGGTCTCGACACCCATCGTGGAGAGCATGCGATGCGAGGTGAGCGGCCGTCGCCTCGCGCCTTCGACGTTCAGGTGGGTCGCCAGGATGTACCTCGGTGACTGTCCCGTCGGCCAGGCGCGGCTCGCCAGAGCGGAAGCGATGTTCAGCTGGTCGGGCCCCACACGTGTGATCCGGGTCAATGACACCGCCGAGGACGTGGTAGCGCCTGGGTGAACACGCGCGCCCTCAATCGCCCTGGATGTCTTTGGGCTCCTGGACGACGTGCAGATCGCGCTCGGGCCGCGGCGCACGTCGCGGCAGATGGAGCACCTCGTCCTCTTCCGGAGGTTGCACGTGATGTCCGCAGTGGCGCACGCGCCCGCGCACCGCGTTGGATCGCGTCGACAGAGGCGCGCGACGTCCGCTGCGCGTCCAGGACGTGCATGGCGTTGCAGCGCGGACTTAGGGCCGATGCCCGGCAGCTGCCAGACGAACTGGTCAATGAGGTCCGGCCAGGGCGCCGATCGTTACGTCAGCTGGGTATCCTCCCTCCGGTCATCTTTTCTTCGATGGCCCGCGTCCGCCGAGTGATCTCTCGGGACCGCTGCCGAGGCCGATCGTCTGCGAGTTTTCCGATATTTTCCGTCGTCGATGCTGGCGCTGTCATCGTCGGCCGCGTGGGTGCGGGTCGAGACGGTGGCAGGCCTCGCGCTGGGCCTTTCGCGCAGGGCGGCTCGGCGGCGGCGCGTCCGGTCAGCGGCCCGTCGGATGTTTGCACGGCGTCGCGCTGGGTTCGGGCGCCGAATCCGGGCGCGGAATCCGCGTCGACTCGGGGCTGCGGCCAGCAGGCGGGGCCTGCGGGGGCAATTTTCGCGCCGCACTGATCGGGAGTCACGTCGGCGGGCGCGGCGGACCTGGGCGGGGTCCACGAGCGCCGTCATCGAAGTTGACGGATGCCCCGGAGATGACGACCGGATCTCCTCACCCCGTCGGGGGTCGACGGAGTGTGCGCGGCGGGCTCGATGGGCGTCATCAGCGACGGGGACGAGGCGGCGCGGGCTGTATCGGGCGCATCCGCCGGCTCGTCGGCGGGCTCCGGGTCGCCCGGGTAGCGGAAGACCGTGAAGGAACGTTTGCGTGGGGCCGCGTCGCCGTTCCAGGACGAGGCCTCGCGGCCTGGGCGCCTCGGCAGGCGCTCTGGGCGAGGGCGCGGCGGCACGCTCGCAGGGGCAGGGCGCTCAGGTGGCTCGCTGCTCCTCCTGTAACCGGTGAGGCTGGTAGGCGCGACGGGTTCATCGCGGCGGATCGGCGTCACCGTCGGGCTCGGGCCAGCCGGATTCCACCGGCCCGGCTCGGAGCGGGTTCGCGCGAGCGGGTTCGGGCCATCCGGCGTCGACGGGTTCGGGCGCAGTCCGCAGCACGGGTTCCAGGGCGCACTGGGCCCGGCCAACCGGTGTCGACCGGTTCAGGGTCGCCCCTGTGCGCCTGCGCGCGGCTCCATCAAAAGGGGCGGCCTGAACCCAGCCTCCGGGCTGAGTGTTGCGCGGCAGGGCCGGGCTGCGAGGGCTCGCGCCGACGGGTTGTCGTCGCGCCTGAGGCTGCTGCCCGACCTGCGCGACACGCTCACAATCAGGCCGGTGACCCGTTGATAGCTCGACGTCGGCCGCGCGGGGCCGCGCGAAAGGCGGGCGTTGACCATGGCCTCGACCGGGGAAGAGGAGGACCACGCGGGAGCCGTCGACGGGTAGGCACGAGCTGGCGTTGCCTCCGACCATCGACCACGTGAGCGGCTGATGGAGGACAGGCGCTCGACGACCCGTCTCCAGCGGCCAACACGCAGCATGTCGGTCTGTCGCGACCCAGCCGCTTCTGCGCGGGCGGGTGCCTGACCAAGCTGCGGCAGGCTCTGCGACCCGCGGCCCTGCCGGGTGCGAGGGGCGGCGGGCGCTGCCTCAGTGCAGTGCGCAGTGGCTCGCGCGGCGGGTGCAACCACGGGTGGGCTCAGCCTGGGACGCGGCGCATCCTGCGGGCTTGACCGCGCCGGAGCGGAGTCGCTGGCTCGCCGCGGGCTTGATCGACCAGTCGCCGCGCGCGGGCATGCTCTGTGCAGGCGCTGCAGACGATGCGGGCGCCTGAGCAGCCGGGCCAGGAGACCCGGCGCGCTTCCTGCTTTGCTGTGAGCGCAAGCTCTGCGGGCTCTACGCGCACCGAAACGACCTGAGGAGGCGATCGGACGCACGGCGCGGAGGACACCGGCGCGCGCGCGCACCGGTCATGCGCACAACCGTGCCCCTGCACGGGCAGATCTGGCGGGGCCGAGCGGGCACGAGGATGACGCCCGACGAGGAGCTCGAGCTGCAGGCGGGGCGAGGTCGCACCGTCATGGCGCGCAGGGCCTCGTCGGTCAGGTCGGCGGCGCGGACAGGCCAGGCGGATTCTGTGTCTGCGCCTGACGCCGCATGCGCTCGAACTGGTCGTGCGCGTCCGTTAGACGTCGCGCGCGCCGTCTGGCGACCGCGATGAGGAGGAGGTCGCGCGTCGCTGGAGGAGGTCCGCACGAAGCGTCGCGGTCGCGGGCCAGACGCGGACCATGCGCTCAACGGACGCGGAAGGCCGCGGCACCGTCGCCACCCGCGCGAGCTGCGTCGACGGATTCGTCCAGCAGCGCGGAGTCCGTGCAGCTGAGCAGCGCGACGGCCGTCCAGGGTGACCTGGCCGTCGATCGCGCCGGCCATCAGCTGGTCGAGCACAGACAGGGTGCTCACGCACCGAGCCGCCGCCCGCGCGCACGACGAGGGTCAGGACGCCCGCCCACCCGGGATGCGCTCGGCGCACGCCCGTACCGTCACTGATAGGGACCGCGACGTAACCGGCGGTACCAGGCGGAAGCGATAGTGTGGCACGCGAACGGATCGCGCCGATGACGCGCTCGGGTCCGTCGTCGCAAAGACGAACTTAACGTGCATCGCGCTCGACGAGCTTGAGCAGCGCATTGAAGCCCGCGGGTGTGCAGACCATGTGGGCCTTCGTCGATGATGAAGACTCTGTAGCGGTCGCGCACCGGCGCGCGGTGCGCGCGTCGCGCAGGTCGCGGGCGTCGTCGACGCCGCCGTGCGAGGCCGCGTCGATCTCGACGACATCGAGCGAAACTCGGGCCACCGGTGGCCAGCTCACGGCACGATTCTCACACCGCCGCACGGGTGTGCGGGGCCCGCGCGCAGCCCCGCAGCAGCGCGCGGAGGATGCGCGCCGAGGTGGTCTTGCGCTGCATCCGGCGCGGCCCGGAGAACAGGTACGCGTGCGTCACGCGATTTCGCGCGCAGCGCCGCCTTGAGCGGCTCCGTCACTGCAGTTCCCGGCCGGATCACCTGGTCATGCGTCGGGGCGATACCGGCGATACAGAGCCGTGGTCACCCTCCAAGCTCAGCGTTGCTCCCACCTCATCTGCGCCTCGCGCCGCAGCGTCTCTGGGCACACGCCCTGTGGTCGTGCTCATTGACGAGGCCGGGCTCGGCTGTGTCAGGCGGTGGTGGCGGGAGGGGCGCGACCGTGCTGGTCTCGCGCCCTCACCCAGGTGTGGCTTACTCCCACAGTGTGTGTAGCCCGTGTTGGGCGTCTCACGCTCAGCCGCGGCGGCGCTCGCCAGAGCCGCGAAGCCGTCAGCGCGCGATAAGGGTGCCACGGCCGCCATGCCACCGAGCACGGACGCGTCCGAGCCGGTACGAGCGAGACCTTCGCAACCGTGGTCGACGTGTCGGGTGGCACGGTCCGGCGTCGGACGTGAGCACCGTCAGCGGGAAGTCCCATCCAGTTCTCCTCACCCCACTCAACTGTGACGGTCAATCTGGGTCGTCGCCGCGTTATAGCTGGCGGGAACCTCGATGTCGACCGTGCAGGTACCGGGGATCAGGCCAGTGAAACGGGTAACGACCATCAGAATCGGTGGTGGTGCGAGCCGGCTCACGTTGCCGTCCTGAGGATCACGGTCACGTTCGGCGCACCGGGCTCGCCGTTATCCGCACCGTTACCGTCCCGTCGTACCACACGCGGTCACCGATCGTGGCGGAGCAACCAGACCAAAGTCCACACCCCTGCACCGACGCATCAGTAATCGTCACCGACGCCTGAGTCTCGCCCCCGGCCCTGTAGGCCTGGGTCGGAATCGACCAGCCAGATCACCCTTGTCCGGGATCCACGATCACCACACGGTGCAGAGCCGGAGCCAGACCCACAAACTGCGGTAAGCACCCTTCTCATCCGTCGTTGTCGTCATCGGGTTACCCTCAGCGTCGAGCACCGGGTGCTGCTCTTCGCAGCAGAGCAACCGTCACTCCTTAAAAGCGCTGCTCGAATCACTTGAGTAGGAGGCGTCCGAGTCACGGTAAATCGTGCCACGCAGGTTGAAAGCCAGCCTTTGAACGACGTCGACGACTCATTATTCAGCGGATCATCACCCGGCTGATCCTGGTGCGTAACCTGGCAACGTTCGTCACCAGCTGCCCGGCACCACTGCCAGTGATCCAACCGTGATCGCGATCTTTCTTGACATCACCCTTGGGCGGAGTCAGGCCAGACAGATCCCACCGCCCGTGGCCGAGTCGTAGACCATCACCCTGCGCGGACACGAACGCAACGCCAGCGGGCAGCTGATCCACAGCAGTAACGCCCGTCGCCGCACCCGGACCGTTATTGGTCAGCGTCAGCGTGTGCGTCACCTTCGCGCCCGGAATGAACCCGAAAGGACTCCTGAGGCCTGCTCATCTGGAGTGGTGATCGCCTTGAGGATCGCAGTATCCGCGGAGATACCGAGCCCCAATCTGATCAAGATTCTGGCGTTCTCACCCGTCAGCGTCAGGTTAGCCGTCAGCTTGAACGCATCCGCCGCTTGGCAGCATCCTTCACGTCCTCGGGCACAACGTTTCGCAGCCACATCACCCGACGGATCATGCGTCACACATCCAGCAGCGGCTCAGCTTCAGAAGAGTCTCAGATCAACCGACGGACCTTGTACCGCCCTGGCGCAGGTTCTCGAACTGTACGTCAGCATCAGCGTCCGTCACCGTCTCAAACGTACGAGTCACCACCCGGGATCGAGTCCAGGTCGGCGTCACCTTCACATTCGGCAGCGGGTATCACCAGCATCGGGGCACCCCCGCCGTTCTGGTTGACATCCACGAACAGCTGATCACCAATCACACCAGTGACCAACCAGACCGCAGTCCACGGTCATGTCTTCCTGGCCCTGGGCAAGGCTCCTGCAGCCTCGGTGCCATTAGAGTCGGCGCCGCGCATCATCGCCAGCCTGCGACACAGTCGCCCTCATACCCCACAGGGTTGGTGAAGGTGATCTTGTAATCACCGGCAGCAGGGTTGCAAACGTACTGCTTTGCAGCGGCATCCGTGCTCATACAGCCGCAACCGGATTACCATCCAGGTCAACGACGGTTGCGGGACGCATCCACGATGGTTGCGGGTGATGCGGCGAGCCGGCTCGTCGCTGTCCTGAGACCGTCCGTCTGTTCGCGTCGAACCAGACGTAGTCGCCGACAGACGCAGGCTTGACGAAACCGAAGTCGACCTCGTCAGCGCGCGCGGCGGCCGTCAGCTCGATCGCCAGCGTGAGCGTCACGAGCTTGCTCTGGCCGACCCTAAGCCGGTCCGTGGAGGGCCGTAGCCGTAGGTCTGCTTGTCGGCGAGCTTCACGTCGGAACCATCGACCTTCGCGTCACCGGAACGACTGACCTTGTCAGGAGCCGAGCGGCAGGCGGTTGGAACAGGTAGTTCCCGCTCAGCGTCGGTCTTCGTCGTGATGTCCGCGCCGAGTCATCCTTCGGGTTGCCGTCGCGTCGAGCAGACGCAGCGTCACACCCCTCGAAGGCTTGTCGTCGCCAGTGCCGAAGGTCCACGAGGCGTCGGCATCGTTGAAGATGGTGCCTGCGATCGTGCCGCCGGACCGTGAAGGTCGCGCTCGAGGTGTTGTTCTTCTTGTTGGAGTCGATCTGATCGTACTCGCCCAGGGGTCGCGGTGTTCGTGATGGTCGCCCTCGGCTGCGGCTCTGACCTTCACGAGGGACGTGAGCGTCTCGGTGCCACCGACGTTGAGGTTGGTGTCGAGGATGCCGGACCCATCTGCGGTCCAGGTGCCTGCGGCTGCGTCAGGAAGCGGTCGCTGCCGGGCCCGTGCAGGGCTCTGTCGCACCGTCCTGGCAGATGCGCGTCCGGCGGAGACGTACTGACGCCTGCGGGCGGCTTGTCAGCGATGTTCATACCCGAGGCAACTGGCCGGACCGTGGTTCTTCAGGTTGACCTAGAGCACGTGGTCGCCCGGCATGATCGCCTCGGTCGACTCGCTGATGAGTTCTGGGCACGCTTTCGCGTCGCGCACGACTCGTCACCGTTCATCTTGACGCGAGCCACGGTCTTGTTGACCCGACGTCGGTCGAGACATTGATGCTGACCTTGCCTCGTTGCAGCGGGAGGTAGGACACCTTCGTTCTTCAGACGCCACCCGCCATGGCCACGGAGTTCCAGGCAATGAGGTTGGCGTTGACCGGGGAGGTCATGGTCGCGACAACTGGATCTTCTCGCCCACTTCGATGTCACGGTTCATGACGATGTGGAAACCAGTCGAGGCGTCCGCGGGGGCATCGCCCCACGCGTCGGGGTACAACCGGCGGGAGCATCATTCATCGAACCACCCACTGACAGGACCTCGCCGCGGCAAGGGTTGGGAACCGTGAGTACTGGATCGTGATGTCCGAGGCGGAACCGTCGTGATCTCGGGTCACGTCCCCGACGTTCCTTCACCGACTGGAACGTCCAGTTCGTGGAGTTCGAGGTTCGGCTTCAACGAGACTCGCGAGCCTGGTTGGCTGCGGGTCCGACACCCACGTCACCCACGTAGGGCGGCGATGTCGTAGGCCACGACCTTTCGTCAGCGGAGCGTTGCCTACTGTGCCGATCGTGAAGCGGTAAGCGCCGTCGGCGCCCGGCCGATCTCAGGATGCGGTACTGGCGGGAACGAGTCGCTCGGTTCTTTCGATTCTCCTTGCTCGCGATCGTCATACCTGCGGTCGTGGCGATCTTTGAATTTTCACGCTGGAGTCGCACAGGAAAGTCGATGGTCGAACCGTCCTGGTTGAGGTCGAGCGTGTCCTGAGCGCGGAAGTTCGTGCAGCATTGAGGTTGCGGACGCTGCGGTCCCTGATCGTAGGGCTTGCTCCGCCACCCGGCATGAATGCCCAGGCGGTGTTCGCTGGGTGTCGCTAGCGGGGGCGGTGGCGAGGACATTCGCGTCGTACTGGAGAAGAAGGCACTCGACCGATCCGGGACGATCCAGCGAATCAGGTGCGGCCGGTGTTGAAGTTCTTTTCCCACCTCAACCTTCACCTGGCGGGTCGTGGCGCTGCCGTCGGGTTCTTCAGGACGGAGTAACTCGCGCGAATATTGGACGCATCGTCCACATCGACGCCCTCGGGCGGCAGGTCCACGACCGTGAACGGCGTGGAGCAGTCCGCCGTCGACGGCCTTTGCGGGCCCGGCGACGACATGAGTTGCGGGCTCACCGAACGTGCACGCGACACCCGGATGCGGATGGGTCAGCTACGTGTTGTCCTTCAGACGGCGACGGTACATGTCATGTCCGCGACTTTGATCGGACGCAGTCGTCGAGTGCCACGGTGTCGTAGTACTTCTCGGAGGCAGGACCGCGTTGTGTGGTTCGCGAAATCTGCGGGTTCGTTCCTCGGGACGTCGCGCGAGACCTTGCTGATCAGGTCGACGGTCGGCCTGGCCAGCGGGGCGACGTCGGTCTCGATGACGAAGCGGGTGATCCACTCGCCGTCCGGCAGGGTGAGGTGCGGGTGTTCTTATGGTCACCGTCTCGTGGTTGCCCTTGTTGGTCCAGTACTGAAGCGTCCAACCACCCAGCTCTTCATATCCGGACTTTGGTGAAATCTGAACTCGTAGACCGACGAAGCAGGCTTATCGCAGAGTCGCCAGCAGCCTTGCCGTCCTCGGAGGGACCAGGTGCAGGGCATGACGTCTTCCCAGCGGAAGTGCACGGTCGTGTTTTCGTTGTTGCTGCCTCGAAACGCCAGGGCAGCGTGTCGCCGCGCGCATAGTCGCGGTTGTACGTGCCGATCTTCTCAGCGCTGGCTCGACCCTGCGCCGGCGAAGCCGTGCGTGATCTCGGAGCTCTTGACACGACGTTCGTCGGCTCGTTCATGCCTCGGCGGTGATGGTCGCGTTGTTGGTGACCGTGTTCGCGGTCGTCACCGAGCCCTCTGGGCATTTGACTGACGGTCGACCGATCGGGTTCTGGTACGTCCACTTGTCGTACGACCACTGCCCACGGAGTGGGTGGCTGCACAAACACCGCCGTTCGAGGCACTGACGAAGACGGCCTGCGGCGGGCAGCGGGTCGACGACCAACGTTCTGCACCTGCTGGAAGCCGATGCCGACAGCTTGCCGTTGTAGGCCGAGCCACCCCAGCGGTGCCGACCTCGTTCGGCTTGGTCGTGTCGTTCTGCTGGTAGCCGTATCGAAGCTCATGCGTGGCCTCGCCGCCGACGGCCGGGTAGTACAGGCGGTTCGTCGGACCGATTCTTTGATGGCGACGTCGGTCGAGGGGCGGTCCAGGTCGTGCTGAGCGTCTGTTCGACGCTGGCGGCGTTGTTGGCCGAGAAGACGACGCTTCTGCGTGGTGGTGGAGTTGTTCGGCGCATCGTTGCGTTGTAGTGCCACGGAATCCGATGTGGTCCGACGTGCCGGCGGGCAGCGGGTCCTTCAGCGTGAGCGGTAGGCGCTGCACGCGCCCGTCACAGAGTTCTCGACTAGTTCGCTCTTCGCGACAACGTCGCCAGTGACGGGGACGACCGTAGCCCTGCTCATCGAGCTTGAGCCCAGCCGGAGTGATCGGGCGGGCAGGGTCATTCGATGACGGCACTGGCAGGGCGTGGTCACCGACGAGCACGAGAAGTTGATCGTCGTGATCTGCTGGTCGCGGACTCCGCAGGGTGGTGGAGCCGCTGACGACGGTCATCGCCAGGGTGGCGGACTCGGTCGCGGGGCGGCAGCGCGGCAACGCCTCGGCGTCGGCTGCTCGTCGGCGGCCTCCGCATCGGACGAGGGCAGTGGCGGCGTCCCGCGACGACGCCACGTCGGTTGCTTGTGTGCTTTCTGCGCTGGCTCGCATGGCGAGGGGGTCAGCGACGTGACGAGAAGCGAGAGAGCGGCCAGACTGGCAGCACTCAACGCCCACACACGGGCGCGGAACGGACGCAATCGAGACATCGACTTCTCCTTCTGTGGGAAGCAGAAAGTGGACAGGATGCCTCCCCAGCGTAGTGAAGGCTCGAGGCCTATCTAGCCCTTACACATCAAGAGATTGTGGCGACTGAAGACTGCAATGTCGGGAAGAGCGTGTTCCACGGTTTCGGAACAAGTTCTCTGAACTGATGGTTAGTTACAATCACACGGGCGACCGAGATTTATCGAATAATCATGAAATCCGCGACTCGATCGTTCAATGTGACAGTCGATAGAAATAGCGTAAAGAACGGACAAGACAGCCAAGTGCTTAAGCTCACATGACTATGACCGTTAGTTGATTAGAGCGTTGTTGCGGGTGGCGTGCGGGTGAGCAGCACATAGCGAGAGCGCATGGTCTCGCGCCCCTTCCTCTGCGGGGGTCACCCCGTGTGGGGGCCGCCCGCGTCTGGCTCAGGCATCCTCACGCGCGCGGCGCTTGCCTGCCAGAGCCGCGAAGCCAGCGATAGCCACGGCCGCCATACCGCCCGGCACGGACGCATCCGAGCCGGTACGAGGCAAAACCGCAACCGTGGTAGCCGGGAGTCGGAGCCGGGATCACTCGTGAGCGGGAAGTCCACATCCAGCTTCTCTCACCACCAACCGTGACCGTCATCGAGGTCGTGGCCGCATAGCAACCCGGCAGGAACCTCCAATATCGACCGTGTAGGTGCCGAACCAGGCCAGTGAAGCGGTAGTTACCGTTAGCGTCGGTGGTGGTCGACCCACCTCCACGCCATTGGCGTCCTGGAGGATCACGGTCACACCAGGCACACCCGGCTCGCCGTTATCCGCACCGTTACCATCGGCGTCATTCCACGATCACCGATCGTGGCGGGGCAACCAGACCGAAGTCCACACCTGCACCGACGCGTCGAGAGAGTGACCGACGCCTGGGTCTCGCCCGCCCGCGTAGGTGGGCCCTGGGTCGGAATCAGACCAGCAGATCACCTTGTCGGGATCCACGATCACCACGCGGTACGAGGCGGGAGCCAGACCCAAACAGTAGGCGCCATTCTCATCCGTGGTCGCAGTCATCGGATCACCGTTCGCGTCGAGCACCGGGGTGCCGTCCTCGTTCAGCAGAGCGACGGTGACGCCCCTGAGCGCTGCTCGGAATCACTCTTGAGTAGAGGCGTCCGAGTCACGGTAGATCGTGCCACCCAGGTTGTATCCGCCCCTGAACGAGGCCGAGGACCTCGTTGTTGGTCGGGTCATCGCCTGCCTGATCCTGGTGAGTAATACGAGCAACGTTGGTGACCAGCTTGCCCGCGCCTCACTGGCGATCTCAACCGTGATCGTGATCTCCTTGACATCACCCTGGCCAGAGTCAGCCAGACAGATCCCACACACCAGTGGCCGAGTCGTAGGAGCCCTCACCCGCCTCCACGAAGGAAACACCAGAGGAAGCTCATCAGAGGCCTCACGCCGTGGCCACTCGGACCGTAGTGGTCAGCGTCAGCGTGGGGGTCACGCGCTGACCTGTGAACTCGAAGGACCCTGAGCCCGTTCATCCGGATCGGTGATCGCCTTCAGGATCGCAGTGTCAGCGGAGATACGAAGCCTGAGTCCTGATCCAGGTTCGAGTTGTTCCACCCGTCAGCGTCACCGACGTGATTCAGGTTGAACGCCTGCGCCAGCTTGTCCTTATCGGCCTCGCATCCTCAGACACAACCTTCTTGGCATCCACATCACCCGCAGGCGAATGCGTCAACACATCCAGCAGCGGCTCCGCTTTGATCATAGCGACGTGATCAACCGAGACCTTGTAGTCGCCCGGAAGCAGGTTCTCGAACTTGTACTACCCTCAGCATCCGTGGTAGGTCTCGTACGTGCGAGTGATACCACCCGACCCGTCCAGGTCGCGTCACCATCACCCGCCAGCGGCTTGTCACCAGCATCAGGCAGACCCACCATTCTGGTTGACATCCACGAACAGCTGATCACCAATCCCACCAGTACCAACGGCACCGAAGTCAATCGCGTCATCCGTCTGTCCTGAACCAGGGTGACCGAAGCCGAAGCTCCGTTGGAGTCCGCAGCGCGGTCGTCGCCAGCCTCCGAGGTCGTTGCTCGTGCCGCGGGTGCCTGGAAGGACACCTTGTAGTCGCCGGGCAGCAGGTTCTCGAACACGTACTTACCGTTCGCATCCGTCGTGACAGCAGCAACCGGGTTACCCGAAGCGTCCGTCACGGCAGAGCCGTCGGCGCGGGTCAGGTCGTCACGCCCGGCAGAGCGGGCTCGTCGGCATCCCTGAATGCCATCGCGGTTGACGTCCATCCAGGTGTAGTCACCGACAGAGGCGGGCTTTCGACGAAACCGAAGTTCACGTCGATGACCGAACCGCCGCCTCAGCGATGGTCACGTCCGCGGTGGTCTTAGTAGGACCGGTGTAGGCCTCGGTGGGCTTGGTGCCCGCCAGAGGACCAGACGTCGGATCAACGACGCTGACCGTGTACTCGCCCAGCGGCAGACCCACGAAGGAGTACTCACCTCAGCGTCGGTCACAGCCGTCATCGGTTGCCGTCCTTGTCGAGGACGGGTGCCGTCCTTCTTCAGGAGCGCAACCGTGACGCCCGCGTACGGGGCCTCGGAGTCACTGGAGCTGAACGACGCATCCGCATCGTTGTACAGCTTGCCAGCAATCGTGTAACCGGCGGTCAGCGGCACGGACGAGGTGTTGTCCGGCTTCTTATCACCGATCTGATCCTGCTTCTCCGATCGTGGCCGTGTTGGTCACAACCGAGCCGGCGGCGGAAGCGTCGATGGTGACGGTGATGCGCAGAGTGCGCGTCGCGCCCTTCTCGATCACCTCAGTGCTCAGATCCCACTTACCGGAGGCGGCATCGTAGGTGCCATCGCCCTCGGCGGACACGAAAGTCACACCCGAGCGGAGCTATCCTGCGCGATAACGCCGGTCGCGGGCTCGGGCCCCTTCGTTCGTCACCGTCAGCGTGTAGGTGACGGACGTGCCGTGAAACCACCCGCCGGAACCTCCACCGGTCCGCAATCGCCTCGACGATCGCCGTGTTCGCGACGCCGGTGAACGCCCAGTCCTGAGCATTGTTCGTCATCTTGCCGGGGCTCAGCGTCACCTGGAGGTCACTGCGAGCTCCGGCTCTCCGAGGCCGTCAGGTCACCCGACGGGGCACGAGTCTGAGCGGTGCATCAGCACACGGTGGCAAGGAGGCCTTGTCAACGGTCACGACGTAATCGCCGGGAGCCAGGTCCTTGAACGAGTACTTGCCGTTCTCGTCCGTGACGGTCGTCATGTCTTCTCCACGCCTGCGGGGGTCGTGAAAGGTCAGCTGACGGTCACGCCGGTCAGCGGCTTGTCCGCACCCGAGGGCTCGAACCGCCGTTGTTGTCGACGTCCTGCGAACAGGGTCGTCACCAATCGTAGCCGTCGGCGATCAAACCAAGGTCAATGGTCATGTCGTCCTGACCCTGCTTCAGAATGGTCCATGTTTGCCAACCGTCGGAATCGATGGTCGATCATCGCCCGCCTTGCTCACGGTCTCGGAGTAGCCATCCGATGGTGAAGGTCACGCCATAGGAGCTGGGCAGCATGTTCGTGAAGACGTACTTGCCGTTGGCGTCCGTGGTCACGGCTTGACGGAGATTGCCATCGGCATCGACGACCAGATCCATGTCCAGCTGTCCATCCAGGTGACGGTGACACCGGCAACACCGACCTCATCCGCATCCTGGATGCCGTTCTCTGTTCGCGTCGAACCACGCGGTTACCCAGCGACACAGGCTTCACGAAACCAAAATCGATCTTGGTCACGTTCCGGCGCGGCACTCGTCAGGGTGATCGGGTCCGGCGTCACGAGCTTGCCCTGACCAATCTGGGAACGCGTTGTCGAAGAGAGCCGTAACCGTAGGTCTGCTTGTAGTCGCCAGTTCGTCGGTGCCGTCGAAAGCTGCCGCCTCACCCGACGACCTCGACCTTTGTACGAGCCCAGGCAGACGGGTGAAGGTGTCACTTACCGTCGGCGCCGGTCTTCGTGGTGATGTCGAGCGCCGGACGAATCCTTCACCGGGTTGCCGTCCGCATCCAGCAGACGGAAACCGTCACACCTCGAAAGGCTTTTCTTTGTCCTCATTGAAGGACCACCAGGCATCGGCATCGTTGCAGATGGTGCCCGACAGGGTGCCACCCACCTTGAAGGTCGCGCTGTCTTTGTTGTTGTCCGCTGGAGTCGATCTGATCGAACTCGCCCAGGACGCGGTGTTCGTGATAGTCGAACCTCAGTTGCGGGCTTGACCTTCACGAGGACGTACAGCGTCTCGGTGCCACCAACGTTGAGGTTGGTGTCGAGAATGCCGGACTCATCGCGGTCCACTCACCGGTGCCGCCGCATCGTAGTTAGCGGTCGCGCAGACCGCCCGTGCAGGGTTCTGCTCGCGCCATCCTGCAGCAGCACACGCGTCTCGGAGGACACGTACTCCACGCCAGAAGGCAGAGCGTCAGCAACGTTCATGCCGAGGCGACCGCCGGGCCCTGGCCTTCAGGTTCACCTTGTCAGAGCATGTACGTCGCCCGGCATGATGACATCGTCAGACTCAACCGTCTCACTGACACCGCTGGCGTCGCGGACCGGCTCGTCGCCGTTCATCTTCGCCCGAGCAACCGTCTTCCTAGTTCGACGTCGGAGGAGACGTTGATGCCGACCTCGGCCTCGTTGGGCAGCAGGTAGACACCTGTTGTTCAGCATGGAACCGCCGGACATGGCCACGGAGTTCCAGGCGATGAGGTTGGCGTTGACCGGGAGGTCATGGTCGCGATGAAGCGATCTTCTCGCCCGCCTCGATGTCGCGGTTCATCACCAGGCGGAAGCCGGTGATCGTCGTCAGGTCGGCGGGAGCATCGCCCCTACGCGTCGGGGGTGCTACCTGCTGGGAGCGTCATTCATGCGGCGCCACCCGCGGAGAGGACCTCGCCGCGGCAGGGGTTGGGGAACCGTCGAGTACTGGACCGTGATGTCCGAGGCCGAACCGGCGTGATCTCGATCGCGACCCGGCTTTCTCCTTCACCGGCTCGAAACGCCCATCGCCGTGGAGTTCAGGTTCGGCTTCCAACGAGAGTCACGAGCCTGCGAGGAGGTGGGCCAACACCCACGTCACCCACGTAAGGCAGGATGTCGTAGGCCACGACTCTGGTCAGCGGTGTTACCCGCGTTGGAGATCGTGAAACGGTAGGCGCTGTCGGCACCCGGTCGATCTCGGCGACCTCACCGGCGGGAACGAAGTCGGGGGTTCTGCTGTTGCCTTGACTTCCTTCTCGCGATGGCCATCGAGGGGTCGCGCCAGTTGAAGTTGACTGCGGCGTTACACACGTAGTCGGTGGTCGAGCCGCCCTTGTTCACGTCGAAGGTGTCGGACCGCGCGGCTCACCATGCGGTAGTTCCAGCTGCGCTGGCTCTTATCCTCGGCGGTCGCCTTCGCGCCGTCGCCGGGCATGAAGGCGCCATGGCGTCGTTCGTGTTCTTACCAGCCGGTGCCGTGGCGAGAACGTTGACGTCGAAGGTCGAGTACAGGCTGCCCTCGACCGGATCCGGCACGTTCCAACGAATCAGGTGCGGCCGGTGATTACAGTTCTCTCAACCCGACCGTGACCTTGCTCAGGTCGTAGGGGTACCGTCGGGGTTCTTCAGCGTCGAGCGCTTCGGGAACGATCCCGAAGCGTCGTCGACGTCGAAGCCCTCGGGGAGGGAGGTCCACGATCGTGAACGGAGTGCGTGCCACCGGACTTCGCTCAGCGGTGCCGTTGATGAAGAAGCTAGCGGGCTTACCCACGACCACGGGTTGCGCACGACCTGTAGGCCTCGCACGGAGGGAACTGTCGCGCACACGCATCCAGGAGCAGAGCTCGTCGCTCGACGCGACGACGGTGCTTTGTGTCCTTATCAGTCAAAGTACTGCTGGCGCAGTTCTGCAGCGCACGTAGTCCGGGGAGGCCTGGTAGTCGTAGTACTTCCGGAGGGACACAGGTTGGTGAGAAAGCGAGAGTCTCGCGGGCTCCTTCGTCGGCAGAGCGGGGCTGATCGTGCCGTAGAAGAAGATGGTCGCGTTGGTCCGGGGCGCTACGTCGGAGTCGAGTCGAAGCGGGTGATCCACTGCCCTCGGGCAGGGTCAGACCGGTCGTCTTCGTGTAGTTAACGGTCTCGTGGTTACCCTTTACTGGTCCAGTACTCGAAGGTCCAGCCGCCATTTTTCCTCGTAGCCGGACTTGCTGAAAATGTTGAACTGGTAGGGGCCGACGAACGTGGGGGTGTCACAGGCTGCGCCGGCGGCCTCAGCATCCTGGAGAGGACCAGGTGCACGGCAGGGTATCGTCCCAGTGCGTGTGCAGCGTCGTGTTACCACTGTTGGTGGTGCCGAAACGCCAAGGGGCCCTCATGTTGCGAACATAGTGCTGCGCAGTCGCCACCGGCCTTGCTGATGCGGTCGCTCGACCTACGCTCGGCGAAGCCGTGCGTAATCTCGAGGCTCTTCGTGAGGGTGGTCTTCAGGGTCGTTCATGACCTCGGCGCTGATGGTCGCCGTGTTGGTGACCGTGTCATCGAGCGTGACCGTGCCCTCGGGGTACTTTCACGGTGACGGTCGACTCGATCGGGTCTCTGCCAGAACCACTTGTCGGTAGGACCAGGTGACGGTATGGGTCGCCGGATCGTAGACGCCGCGTCAGAGGCCGTGACGACAGACGGCCTTGGCAGGCAGCGGGTCCACGACCTTGATGTTCTGGACGCCCACGAAGCCGAGGCCGTTCAGGCTGCCGCTCTTCATCGCGGAGCCGTTCCAGCGGATACCGACCTTGTTGGGGTTGTCCTGGTCGATCTGCTCGATAGCCGTAGACGCAGCTGAGGTCGCCTCACCACCAACGGCGGGGTAGTTCGCCTTGTTGGTGGGGCCGCTCTTCTCGATCGCGATGTCGGTATCCGGCGGTCCAGGTGGTGGTGAGCCTGTTCTCGAGCTCTCCAGCACTCTGCGCGCTGAAGGTCACCTTCTGGGTGGTCGTCGAGTTGTTCGGCGCGTCGTAGTAGCTGTAGTTCCAGGTGACCTGGATACGGTCGGACGTGCCGGCGGGCGAGCGGGTCCTTCAGCGTGAAGTGGTAACGCTGGACGCGCGATCCATCCTCGGGCGCTTGTCAACATATTGCGCCGTCCTGGCGACGCGCTGTCACCGGTGACAGGGACGATGTTGCAGCGCGCGTCGACGAGCTTTGAGGCCGTCCGGCGTGATGGGGCCAGGGCATCGCCAGCTCGATGACGGCTCCTCACAGGGGTCGTCACCGAGGAACAGGAGAAGTTGATCGTCGTGATCCGCTCGTCGTGGCTGCGCAGGGTTTCTGCGTCGTTCACAACATTAGAGCCAGTGTCGCGGAGTCATCCGCAACTGCGCGGGCGCGGCGCGTGCGGGGCTGATCTCGGGGGCGACCTCGGCGGCGGGAGCCTCGGCGCTCATCCTCAGCGGCGGGGCTTCGACCCCGGCCTCGGCGGCAGGCGCGTCTGCGGCCTCAGAGTTGGACGAGGCCGTGGCAGCTTCCCTGAGAGGTTGCTACGTCGGGCGATTGCGTGCTTTCGTCGGCGGCGCTGGCTCGCATGGCGAGGTGTCAGCGACGTGACGAGAAGCGAGAGAGCGGCCAGGCTGGCGGCACCCGCAACGCCCACACGGGCGCGGAACGGACGCAGTCGAGACAGTCGACTTCTCCTTCTATCGTCAGAATGTGGACAGACCTGCGTCCCAGCCTCAGTGAAGGAGCAGAGTGCAGCACCATGCCTCAACAACTATCGCCTGAGCCACAACTACAACGGTGTATTTTCGTTGATATTTCGGGCATAACGGCAATGTAACAACTTCTCTGAACTCTTGGTCAGCACATAGTTTTGAGCGACAACATAGATTTTTCAACAATTGCCAGGAAAGCATTGTCGGCATCATCAAATTATGACCACTGCAATAGAGATCCCACACGACAACCTCCATTAACCGAGTATCAAAGATCACACCGATCAACGATATCGCGCATAATTACTGATGAAATAGGCGCCTGGCAGCCAAAGTAGATCTGACCAGGAATATTGTCTTTCGGCAGCGTCAAAGTCAATGAATGCAGACAAAGGGGCGTGGGATCATGTTGGTCCTCGCGCCCTCCTGTTGAGGCGTGTACCCCGTGTGGGTGTGGGCTCGCTCTACGGGTTAGGCATCCTCGCGGTCGCGGCGGCGCTTGCCCGCCAGAGCCGCGATGCCGGCGATCGCTGCCATGGCCGCCATGCCACCCAGCACGGACGCGTCCGAGCCGGTACGAGCCAGGACCTTGGCAACCGTGGTAGCCGGGAGTCGGGGAGGGATCACCGTGAGCGGAAGTCCACATCCAGGTTCTCCTCACCTTCACCATCAGACCGTCACGAGGTCGTGGCCGCGTTAAACCCGGCGGGAACCTCGATGTCGACCGTGTAGGTGCCCGGAACCAGGCCAGTGAAACGGTAGTTACCGTTCGCGTCGGTGGTGGTACGACCCACCTCCACGCCGTTGGCGTCCTTGAGGATCACGGTCACGTTCGGCACGCCCGGCTCGCCGTTATCCGCACCGTTACCATCGGCGTCATTCCACACGCGGTCACCGATCGTGGCGGGGGCGACCAGACCGAAGTCCACACCCCTGCACCGACGCGTCGGAGATGGTGACCGACGCCTGGGTCTCGCCCTTGCCCGTGTAGGCCTGGGTCGGGATCAGACCAGCCAGATCACCCTTGTCGGGATCCACGATCACCACGCGGTACGAGGCGGGAGCCAGACCCACAAACTGGTAGGCACCCTTCTCGTCCGTGGTCGCAGTCATCGGATCACCGTTCGCGTCGAGCACCGGGGTGCCGTCCTCTTTCAGCAGAGCGACGGTGACGCCCTTGAAGCGCTGCTCGGAATCACTCTTGGAGTAGGAGGCGTCCGAGTCACGGTAGATCGTGCCACCCAGGTTGTATCCGCCCCTTGAACGAGGCCGAGGACTCGTTGTTGGTCGGGTCATCGCCTGCCTGATCCTGGTGAGTAATACGAGCAACGTTGGTGACCAGCTTGCCCGCGCCCTCACCGGTGATCTCAACCGTGATCGTGATCTTCTTGACATCACCCTTGGCCAGGGTCAGGCCAGACAGATCCCACACGCCCGTGGCCGAGTCGTAGGAGCCCTCACCCTGGGCCTCCACGAAGGAAACACCAGAGGGAAGCTCATCAGAGGCCTTCACGCCAGTGGCTGCGCCCGGACCGTTATTGGTCAGCGTCAGCGTGTAGGTCACGCGCTGACCCGGGGTGAACTCGAAGGACTCCTGAGCCTGCTCATCCGGATCGGTGATCGCCTTCAGGATCGCAGTGTCAGCGGAGATACCGAAGCCCCAGTCCTGATCCAGGTTCGAGTTGTTCTCACCCGTCAGCGTCACCGACGTATTCAGGTTGAACGCCTGCGCCAGCTTGTCCTTATCGGCCTTCGCATCCTCAGACACAACCTTCTTGGCATCCACATCACCCGAAGGCGAATGCGTCAACACATCCAGCAGCGGCTCAGCCTTGATCAGCGACTGCGGATCAACCGAGACCTTGTAGTCGCCCGGAAGCAGGTTCTCGAACTTGTACTTACCCTCAGCATCCGTGGTGGTCTCGTACGTGCGAGTGATACCACCCGGACCCGTCCAGGTCAGCGTCACCTTCACACCCGCCAGCGGCTTGTCACCAGCATCAGGGGCAGACCCACCATTCTGGTTGACATCCACGAACAGCTGATCACCAATCACACCAGTACCAACGGCACCGAAGTCAATCGTGTCATCCGTCTGTCCCTGAACCAGGGTGACCGAAGCCGAAGCTCCGTTGGAGTCCGCAGCGCGGTCGTCGCCAGCCTCCGAGGTCGTTGCCTCGTAGCCAGCGGGTGCCTGGAAGGACACCTTGTAGTCGCCGGGCAGCAGGTTCTCGAACACGTACTCACCGTTCGCATCCGTCGTGACAGCAGCAACCGGGTTACCCGAAGCATCCGTCACGGCAGAGCCGTCGGCGCGGGTCAGGGTCACCGTCACGCCCGGCAGAGCGGGCTCGTCGGCATCCTGAATGCCATCGCGGTTGACGTCCATCCAGGTGTAGTCACCGACAGAGGCGGGCTTGACGAAACCGAAGTTCACGTCGATGACCGAACCGGTCGCCTCAGCGATGGTCACGTCCGCGGTGGTCTTGTAGCGACCGGTGTAGGCCTCGGTGGGCTTGGTGCCCGCCAGAGGACCAGACGTCGGATCAACGACGCTGACCGTGTACTCGCCCAGCGGCAGACCCACGAAGGATGTACTTACCCTCAGCATCGGTCACAGCCGTCATCGGGTTGCCGTCCTTGTCGAGGACGGGGTGCAGTCCCTTCTTCAGGAGCGCAACCGTGACGCCCGCGTACGGGGCCTCGAGTCACTGGAGCTAAACGACGCATCCGCATCGTTGTACAGCTTGCCAGCAATCGTGTAACCGGCGGTCAGCGGCACGGACGAGGTGTTGTCCGGCTTCTATCACCGATCTGATCCTGCTTCTCGATCGTGGCCGTGTTGGTCACAACCGAGCCGGCGGCGGAAGCGTCGATGAGTGACGGTGATGCGCAGAGTGCGCGTCGCGCCCTTCTCGATCACCCTCAGTGCTCAGATCCCACTTACCGAAGCAGCATCATAGATGCCATCGCCCTGCGCGGACACGAAAGTCACACCCGACGGGAGCTTATCCTGCGCGATAACGCCGGTCGCGGGGCTCAGGCCCTCGTTCGTCACCGTCAGCGTGTAGGGTGACGGACGTGCCGGGGTGAAACCACCCGCCGGAACCTCCACCGGGTCCGCAATCGCCTTGACGATCGCCGTGTTCGCGACGCCGGTGAACGCCCAGTCCTGAGCATTGTTCGTCATCTTGCCGGGGCTCAGCGTCACCTTGAGGTCAGCGAGACTCCTGGCCCTCCGAGGGCCGTCAGTCAGTCGCCCGACGGGCGTGGGTCTGAGCAGTGCACCAGGGCACACGGTGGCAAGGGAGGCCTTGTCAACGGTCACGACGTAATCGCCGGGAGCCAGGTCCTTGAACGAGTACTTGCCGTTCTCGTCCGTGACGGTCGTCAGCGTCTTCTCCACGCCCGCGGGGGTCGTGTAGGTCAGCTTGACGGTCACGCCGGCCAGCGACTTGTCCGCACCCGAGGGCTCGGAACCGCCGTTGTTGTCGACGTCCCAGAACAAGGTGTCACCAATCATGCCATCAGCGACGAGGCCGAAGTCGACGGTCTCATCGTTCTGGCCCTCGGTGAGCGTCACGTTGCTCTCGGTGCCGTTGGAGTCCTTCTCACCATCCGCAGCCGCGTAGGACTTGGTCGCGGAGTAGCCGGCGGGAGGAGTGAAGGTGGCCTTGTAGTTCTCCTCGCCCGCGTTCGCGACGATCCGCTCGACGTTCGGCATCAGGTTGGTGAACTCGTACTTGCCGTTGGCATCCGTGGTCACGGGCTTGACGGGGTTGCCGTCCAGGTCGATGACCGGGTTGCCAGCACCGTCGGTCAGGGTGACGGTGACGCCGGCAACGCCGACCTCATCCGCATCCTGGATGCCATTCTTGTTCGCGTCGAACCACACGAAGTTACCCACCGAGGCGGGCTTCACGAACGCGAAGTCGATCTTCGTGGCGTTGGGGGCAGCAGCGGTCAGCTCGATCGCGGTCGGCGTCACGAGCTTGCCCTTGCCGGCCTCGCTGCGCTTGGTCGACGAGCCGTAGCCGTAGGTCTGCTTGTAGTCAGCCAGGTTCACGTCAGTGCCGTCAACCTTCACCTCACCCGGAACGACCTCGACCTTGTAAGAGCCGAGCGGCAGACGGGTAAAGGTGTACTTACCGTCGGCGTCGGTCTTCGCGGTGATGTCGGCACCGGACGAATCCTTCACCGGGTTACCGTCAGCGTCCAGCAGACGAACCGTCACACCTCGAAAGGCTTATCGAGGACGGGCGAATCGTTGAACCAGGTCGCGTCTTGTCGTTGTAAATGGTGCCGCAATCGTGCCACCCACCTCAAAGGTGGCACTCGAGTGTTGTTGTCCTTGTTGGAGTCGATCTGATCAAACTCGCCCAGGGTCGCGGTAGTTCGTGATCGTCGATCCCTCAGTCGCGGGCTTGACCTTCACGAGGACATACAGCGTCTCAGTGCCACCAACATTCACGTTCGTGTCGAGAATGCCGGACTCATCGCTGCCCACGTACCGTCGCCGGGTCGTAGTGGCGGTGGCGTGAACCGGACCGGTACACGGATTCGTCGCGCCATCCTGGCACAGGCGCGTCTCGGAAGACACGTACTCCACACCAGAAGGCAGAGCGTCAGCAACATTCATGCCCGAGGCAACCGCCGGGCCCTTGGCCTTCAGGTTCACCTTGTACAGCATGTAGTCGCCCGGCATGATGACATCGTCAGACTCAACCGTCTCAATGACACCATTGGCGTCACGAACCGGCTCATCACCATTCATCTTCGCCCGAGCAACCGTCTTGGTCACCTCAACGTCAGAGGACACGTTGATGCCGACCTTGGGAGCCTCGTTCGGCTGCAGGTAGGACACCTTCTTGTTCTCAATCACGCCACCGGACATGGCCACGGAGTTCCAAGCGATCAGGTTGGCATTGACCGGGGAGGTCATCGTCGCCACGAAGCGGATCTTCTCACCCGGCTCGATGTCGCGGTTCATCACCAGGCGGAAGCCCGTGATCGTCGTCAGGTCGGCGGGAGCGTCGCCCCACGCGTCGGGGTACAGCCGGCGGGACCGGGTTCATCGCGCCACCCACTGAGAGGACCTCGCCGCGGCAGGGATTCGGCACGGTCGAGTACTGGATCGTGATGTCCGAGGCCGGAACAGCAGTGACCTCGGGATCGCGACCCGGCTTCTCCTTCACCGACTCGAACACCCACGTCGTCGAGTTCAGGTTCGGCTTCCAGCGCGAACCTCGAGCCTGCGAGGAAGCGGGGCCGACACCCACATCACCCACGTACGGCAGGATGTCATAGGCCACGACCTTGGTCAGCGGGGTGTTCCCCGCATTGGAGATCGTGAAGCGGTAAGCACCGTCAGCACCCGGGTCAATCTCAGCAATCTCGCCAGCGGGAACGAAGTCAGGGTTCTTATTACCCTTCACTTCCTTCGTGATTGCCATACCCGGAGTCGTCGCAACGTTGAAGCTCGCGGCCGCCTGACACACGTAGTCGGTGGTCGAGCCGTTCTTGTTCACGTCGAAGGTGTCCTTCTGACGGTAACCAATGCAGTAGTTGGCATTGCGAAGGCTCATATCCTCGTTCGTGGCCTTCGCACCGTCGCCGGGCATGAACGCCATGGCTTCGTTGATGTTCTTACCGGCAGGAGCAGTGGCCAGCGTATTCACGTCGAAGGTCGAGTGGAGGGCTACCCTCGACCGGTCGGAACGTTCCAGCGGATGAGGTACGACCCGACCCGTTGTAGTCGCTTCTCAATCTCCACCGTGACCTTGCTCAGGTCGTAGGGGGTACCGTCGGGGTTCTTCAGCGTCGAGCGCTTCTCGGGAACAATCTTGGAGGCATCGTCGACGTCGAAGCCCTCGGGCAGGAGGTCAACGATGGTGAACGGAGTGGGCGTGCCACCCTGATCGGCCGACCTGGCGGTGCCGTTGATGAAGAAGCGAGGCGGGCTTACCCACGATCACCGGGTTGGTGCGCACGACCTTGTAGGCCTGCACGGAGGGAACTCCGTACGCACGCGCATCCACGTGCAGAGATCATCCTTCTCGAGAACGACGTTGCCGTTTTCCTTGTCGGTAAGGACACCGCGCGCACAGTTCTGGAAGCGCACGTAATCCGGGAGGCCACGTAGTCGTAGTACTTCTCCGGAGGGGACACAGGGTTGTAGTGCGAGGCGAAGTCCGCGAGGCTCCGTCGTCGGCAGAGCGGGTTGATCAGTGCCAAAGAAGAAGACGTTCGCGTTCGTCTGAGGTGACACGTCGCTGTCGATCGTGAAGCGGGTGATCCACTCGCCCTCGGGCAGAGTTAGACGCTCATTCTTCGTGTAGTTGGCAACCACGTGGTTGCCCTTGTTGGTCCAGTACTGAGGGTCCAGCCACCGTTATCCTCATATCCGGACTTGCTGACGATGTTGAACTGGTAGGGACCAATAAACGTGGGCGTGTCGCAGGCCGCGCCGGCAGCCTTGGCATCCTGGGGAAGACCAGGTGCACGGCAGCGTATCGTCCCAATGCGCATGCAGCGTCGTATTACCGGTGTTGCTCGCGGCAAAACGCCACGGGCTCATTCCGTTACGAACGGAATATCCCCTGTCGTTACCGACCTTGCTGATGAGGCCACCAACCTTGCGCTCAGAGAAGCCGTGGTAAACTCGGCGCTCTTAGTCATGGTCGTGGTGGGATCGTTGAGGACCGATGCGGTGATGGACGCAGTATTGGTCACCTGCTCGTCCCTGGTGACGACACCTTCGGGTACTTCACGGTGACGGTCGAGTCGATCGCCCCCTGCCAGATCCACTTGTCGTAGGTCCAGGTGACGGTGTGCGTCGCCGGATCGTAGACGCCGCCGTTCGACGCAGCCACGAAGACCGCCTTGGCGGGCAGCGGATCCACAACCTTGATGTTCTGGACACCCACGAAGCCGAGGCCGCTAATGGTGCCGTTGGAGGCGGGGCCAAGCCAACGCCCGCCGACCCTGTTCGGGTCGGTGCTCGTAATCTCCTGGTATCCATAGCGCACCTTGTAGGTCACTTCGCCACCGACCGGCGGGAAGTCCTTCGGCTGCTTCGGACCAGACTTTTCAATCGCGATGTCGGTGGTCGCGGTCCAGGTCGTGGTCAGCGACTGCTCGACAGTCTCCGCGTTGGTCGCCGAGAACACGACGCTCTGGGTCGTGGTCGAGTTGTTCGGCGCATCGCTACCCAGATAGTTCCAGGTCACCTGGATACGGTCGGACGTGCCCGCAGGGGATCGGGTCCTTCATGATGAAGGTGTAGCGCTGCAGGCGGGGCTCGCCTGCGGGGCGCAGGACCCGAGTGTCGGTGCGGGCGACGGTGTCACCGGCGACGGGGACGACCGTGTAGCCCTGCTCCGTGAGGTTAAGGCCGGACGGCGTGATGGGGCCGGGCAGCGTCAGCTCAATCTTCGCACCCTTACAGGGGTCGACACTGAGGAGCAGGAGTAGTTAATCGTCGTCACCTGCTGGTCGCGTGCGCGTAGCGTGTCCTCGTTGTTGACGACAGTCATCGCCAGGGCCGCACCATCCTCTGCGACTGCGCGGGCGCGGCGCGTGCGGGGCTGATCCTCAGGGGCAACCTCGGCAGCGGGAGCCTCTGCACCAGCCTCGGCGGCGGGGGCTTCGGCCCCGGCCTCGGCGGCAGGCGCGTCAGCGGCCTCCAGAGTTGGACGAGGCCGTAGCAGCTTCCCTGGGAGGACGCTTACGTCGGGCGATTGCGTGCTTTCGTCGGCGCGCTGGCTCGCATGGCGAGGGGGGTCAGCGACGTGACGAGAAGCGAGAGAGCGGCCAGACTGGCAGCACCCGCAACGCCCACACGGGCGCGGAACGGACGCAGTCGAGACATCGACTTCTCCTTGTATCGGCAGAATGTGGACAGGACTTGTATCCCACCCCTAATGAAGGAGTGGATGCGGGCCACTACGATTCACCCCTATCGCCTGAACCACAACCACACCAGTGTATTTCGTTGATATTCCAGGCATAACGCTCACGTAACGACTTCTCTGAACTCTTGGTCAGCATATGGAACTGAGCGGCACCAATGGATTATCGACTAATCATACAAAGGCGCATTTAATGATCCCTAAATTATGACCGAACCGATGAGAATGAAAGGCTTATCAAAGACCCAACCTAGTGACGCATCCCACTCATTTCAAACCATGAGGGCCCACGACCCTGCCCACGCACGATCACACCAGCCCGCGCGCTGCAGAGAATACGAAAACCCCGCGCTTCGAGGGAAGCGCGGAGGTTATGCTGCGGAGACGGCGGGATTTGAACCCGCGAGGGGCTATGCACCTACCTCCCTTAGCAGGGAGGCGCACTCGACCGGACTATGCGACGTCTCCAGTGCCGACTACTTTAGGGCATTTTCGCCGCGAGCGCGAACGTGCGCCCGCCGCGACGCCCGAGGCGGCCGGCTCGGCGGAGGGCGAGGGATTCGAACCCCCGGTGCCATTGCTGACACAACGGTTTTCAAGACCGTCTCTTTCGGCCACTCAGACAGCCCTCCAGACGCGGAACATCCCTACAGGACGAGGCCCGGGGATGCGACCCTCGCATCCCAGGCTGAACCATCAGACATCCGATGCGTCAGCCGCGCAGCCCGAAGAGTTCCAGGACTTCTTGTCGGGGCCGAGTTCCTCAGGGGCGATCAGGAGGCCGCGCGAGACGCGGGGGCCGTCGGCGGCCACAGCGGCAGGCGGATCGCGAGCGTCGCCTGGACGGCATGGTAGACATCCCAGCGCGACGACTTGGCGGGCTGGACGTTCTCGTTGCGGGGACCGAGGCGACGCACCCACCGGCCGGGCTGGCTGATGAGGTAGTCGTGGATGTAGTCGACGAAGGGCGGTAGCAGTGCTCGAAGTGCTCGACGTCGGAGACGCGGGCGCCGTCGTCCAACATGGCGCGCGCACGGCGACGGTAACACACACGCCCTCGCAGACAACCCACTGCTGGTGCTCGTCCTCACCGGGCACAGGATCGCCCTCGTCGTTGACGCCGGTGGAGAAGCCGGGGTTGCCGTCGGTGCGACGCCAGCCGTCGACGCGGGCGCGCTCGAAGAGCTCGGTGCCCCATCTCGAGGAGGTGGTCGGGCACGGTCCAGCCCATGGAGCGCAGGCCCGCACGCACCTGCAGCGCAAAGCGACCGAGCTGCATGGGTGGCCGGTCACGTAGCCCTCGTAGTAGCGACGTCCGTCGTTGAGGAGCTTGCCCGCCTCGGGGCTCGGCTCCCATTTCTCGTCGAAGTACTCGGGGATGCGCCAGCCGTTCTTGGAGGCGATCTTGTAGGCGAAGGCCGTCATCTTCTCGGCGCGGTCGAGCCATTTCGGGCTCGGTCGTCGCCTCGGCCGCAACCATGTAGGCCTCGATCGTGTGGATGAGGGTGCCGAGGGTGTGGACGGGGACGGGCTCGTTGAACGCCTCGTCATACTCATCCCACACGAGGCCGTAGTCGTCGGCCCACAGCTCCTTCTGCTCCTCGAGCATGCGGTTGAGCAGCTCGTGGGCTCCGGGGCGGTTCGCGACTGTCGCGGCGGCGACGCCTAGCAGCGCGTACACCGTGTGGTACTGCGACTTGACGCGCGCATCCTCGTCCCACGGAACGCCGTGACCGTCCGCGTCAGGCTCGGGCTTGATCGCGAACCACATACCGCCGTTGACGGGGTCGGTGAAGTAGTTGGTGAGCGCCTTGACGGCGTGGTCGGCGTAGCGGCGCGTGCCGGGCAGACCCATGAGAGCTCCGAGCGAGAACACGTAGGCCATGCGACCAGTGACGGCCAGGTCGATCGATCGGGTCGGATCGGGCTTTCCATCGGCGTCGAGGTGCGCGAAACCAGTCGCAACGATCGCGCCTTCTGCCTCTTCAATGAGTGCCTGCATGTGGCCGCTCAGCCAGCGGTTATGTTCGATGGAATCAAACCATCCCACGATGTTCCTCCTGCAACAACACAGTCACGGTCTGCGGTGACCGACATCTCATAGGATAGTCGCTCGGCGCCGATTTTGGGAAAACGTGCATATCCCTTTTTCTTCCCCGGGGACGAGGCCTGGGCGGCACCCGCTCTCACCTGACCTTTTACGCCCTCCCGGCCACGGCCTCGAACAAGAGAAAACAAAGGAAAGTCCACGCCGTGGGACGGCGCTACCCACAAGAGGACGTAACGTGCAACACTGTCCCCTATGCATGAAAGAGCTGGCACATGCCCTACCTGAAGACCTCATCAACGTCGACGATGTCATCTCCGCTTACTACGACATCACGCCCGACCCGACCGACGTCGGACAGCGCGTCGCGTTCGGCACCTCGGGTCACCGCGGATCCTCGCTGGACGCCAAGTTCAACGAGGCGCACATCATCGCCATCACCGCTGCGATCATCGAGTACCGCGCCTCCCAGGGCTTCAACGGTCCCCTGTTTATCGGCCGCGACACCCACGCCCCTGAGCGAGCCCGCGTGGCGCACCGCCCTGGAGGTCCTCGCGGCCGCCGGCATCGACACGCGCATCGACTCCGCGCGGATCCCTACACGCCCACCCCGCCGTGTCCGTCGCCATCCTCGGCGCGAACGGCGCCCCGGCTAACCTGCGCACCGAGGGCGACGGCCTGGCCGACGGCATCGTCGTCACCCAGCCACAACCCCCGCGCGACGGCGGCTTAAGTACAACCCGCCTCACGGCGGCCCGCCGACTACCGACGCGACCGGCTGGATCGCGGCGCGCGCCAACGAGCTCCTCGACTCTGAGGCGAATGGAAGAACGTTCCCCGCGTCACCGGCTCCGACCCTGCTGCGACGACCCGAACATCAAGCCCTTCGATTACCTGGACTACTACGTCTCGCAGCTGGATCAGGTCATCGACATCGAGGCCATCCGCAAGGCGGGCGTGCGCATCGGCGCCGACCCGCTGCGGCGCGTCCATCGACCACTGGGCGGCCATCGGCGAGCACTACGGCCTCGACCTGACCGTCGTCAACCCGCGAGGTCGACCCGGCGTGACCGTTCATGACCCTGGACTGGGACGGCAAGATCCGCATGGACTGCTCCTCGCCCTACGCGATGGCGTCCCTGCGCGAGGCCATGACCCCCGACGCCGAGGGCAGCACCCCTACGACATCGCGACCGGCAACGACGCGGACTCGGACCGCCACGGCATCGTCACGCCCGACGGCCTGATGAACCTGAACCACTTCCCTGGCCGTCGCCATCGGTACCTGTTCACGCACCGCCCCGGCTGGAACGCCGACGCGGCCGTGGGCAAGACCCTCGTGTCCTCCGCGCTCATCGACCGTGTCGTGGCCTCCATGGGCCGCGACCTGATCGAGGTGCCCGTGGGCTTCAAGTACTTCGTGCCCGGCCTGCTGTCCGGCACCGTCGGTTTCGGCGGCGAGGAGAGCGCGGGAGCCTCGTTCCTTCGCAAGGACGGCACCGTGTGGTCGACCGACAAGGACGGCATCATCCTGGCACTGCTCGCCTCGAGATCCTTGCCGTGACCGGCAAGACCCCTCCCAGCTGCACGAGAGCAGGTCGAGCGCTTCGGTGCCTCCGCCTACGCTCGCATCGACGCTGCCGCCTCCCGCGAGGAGAAGGCGAAGCTCGCGGCCCTGTCCGCGGACGACGTGACCGCGACCGAGCTGGCCGGCGACCCGATCATCGCGAAGCTGGTGCGCGCACCCGGCAACGACGCGCCCATCGGCGGCCTGAAGGTGACGACCGAGTCCGCGTGGTTCGCGGCTCGCCCGTCGGGCACCGAGGACGTCTACAAGATCTACGGCGAGTCCTTCAAGGGTGCCGAGCACCTGGCCGCAGGTCCAGGAGGCCGCCAAGCAGGTCGTGTCCGACGCCTGAACGGCTGACGCTCTGACGCTGCCGCTCACGCGGGTTGCGTGAGGCGGCGCTCGATTGAGCGCCGCCCCTTCGTTTACCGCAGATGTGCATGGGCCGATGTACCTTGGAACACCCAGATCAGGAAGGACTACCATGACAGCAGCTATTCGCTTAATATCAGGCAAAGTCCAGCTGCACTGGAGTTTTTGCTGGCATTGGCCTCGCTCGAGCAGGGCTTTCGAGCAAGCGGGATTCCTCCATCGCCTGGGCAAATGACTGCAAGCCAAAAGCACCAGCTATGCCGCACCCCAGTACGGAACAGACACCGACACCATGTCGGCGATATACTGACGTCACTGGTAGCGATTTACCGACGGATAGTGCACTCGCCTGGGCGTCCTCCCCCTGCACCGACCTACTCTCGCTGGCAATCAGGGTGGACTTGACGGCAAGCACTCGAGGAACATTTTTGGCACTTCATGCGCATTCTCGAAGAAATGGAAAGTCGTCCTCCGTCGCGGTCCTCGAGAATGTCACTGGCCTCGCTTCCTCGCATTCCGGCGATGATCTTACCGCAGCCATCCGCGCTTTTTAATTCACTCGGTTATTCCGTCGATGCTTTATCTATCGACGCGAGGCATTCATTCCACAGTCACGGCCACGCATGTTCCTTGTGGGGCACTAACTCCGCCCGAATCGGATGAGACTCCTTCAGATCTACGTCCCGAGTGGCTCGAGTGGATACACTCTGACCCTACCCTCACCCACCAGGGCTCCTCTTCCCGTCGTTCCCCGCTGCTCACCGAGGGATTTCACTGCGCTTGCAGATCAACTCCCCGATGACGACCCTCATTGGTGGAACCCTCACCGGACTGCGGCATTCCTTGGGTCGCTATCCGCCGTTCAGGCTGCACGACTCGACTCTCTGCGCACATCGAATCAGGTCTCATACCGCACCGCGTACCGGCGTACGCGTCAAGAAACTCCTGTTTGGGAAATCCGGCCCGATGATATTGCTGGTTGCCTGCGGACGGCACGTGGTGGTTCTTCACGGCAAGCTGTTGTCAGAGTCGGCAGGTGAGGTAGCTGTACGTTGGATGACTCCTCATGAATACGCATCCCTCATGGGGATCCCCGATTACTCGTTCGGCGATGCCACGGATAGCAAATTCGTTTTGGTTTCGGCGACGCTGTTTGCCGTCCCAGTTGTTGCTCGGGCTCGGAAAGAACCACCTCACGCCACTGGTCCGTCAGAATTCAGCCTAGATTTCTCATCACTGAAAGTAGCTGCTCATGGCTAGTACTGGAATCGCCTCGTACGGTTCACCGATTCAGAAATCAAGCCACCGCTGAAGCGCGAGATGCCCACGCGTTTCGTGCAGCTGTTTCGCGCCCATCTGTCGTCGGCTCTCAATTTCGTTGAGCCGACGACGCGTCAGACGACTCGGTAAGTGCGTCGGTGTACGCCTTTTACGACTTCGATGGTGAGCCCATCTATGTCGGCCAAACAACCGGAGGACTTCCGGGACTCGAATTGGCCGACATCTCAGAGAGTCAGCGCAGCGACACTCTCGCTCAGAATTTTGGATCCGTTTGGAGTTGCAGAGGTCGAGTCCAGCGATTACCTGTTTGACTTCTACTCCGACAGGAAAGAACGAAGCGCAGCGTTTGATTCACTGGAGTACTCCGTGTACGTCCATGCGATCGAAAAGTCGAGCTACCACGCAATCCTCAACGAGAAGATTCCGCCTATTTCTCCTCTTGTTGATTTACCGAAATCTTGTCGCTTCAACAGTTCCGAGGGTACCGCGAGGATCGCGAGCACGCAGACGTCCGAATTGCACGGCGTGCGGAGACTCTCGCTCGTGTTGCCGCCGTCGCGCACGAGCGCGGTGAAGTTTCCGCTGGGCTGCGTCGCGTTATCGTTATCCAAGCTATCCGCCTTGCAGACTTGGCTGCGGCTCGGCTCGCTTATGCCGAAGGCCGACCACGCCCTGATCCGAAGTGCATCGACGTCCATGCACTTGTCGGGGAACTATCTTCGAGGAGCAGTTCCCCTGTTTCTCTCTGCCCGCTGGCGCGGGTTGCGAGAGGGGCGGCGCTCGATTGAGCGCCGCCCCTCGTCGTCTAGCAGATTCCTCAGTTGGATCTCGTCACGACTGCGTGCCTGCGGAAACGTCGGCGAACCACTCGGGGATACGGCCGGGCAGCTCCACGAGTGTCTTCGGGTCAGTCACGGACCCGTCGCTGCGCAAGTGGTCCGTGTAGTAGTTCATGGACGTCAGCCAGCTCTCGGACACCATGACATGGACGGTCGCGCAGCGTTCGCTGCCCCAGATCAACACGATGTCCGTCGTCCCCGTCCTGCAGGACGTCCGCCTTTTCACTGCACTCAAACCCGAGAGGGGCGGCGCGGCATCAAACACCTCGCGAACGCGAGCAGGGTCGTGCTCGTCGAAGTCGTAGCTGCGGGAGATGAAGGCGTACAGGGATGTGGTCGCCGACGTTGTTCCTGGCAATCACGTCGTTGCGGAAGTAGCCGCGATAGTTCTCCCGCGTCATCAGCTGATCGCGGGCCGCGATAATCGCCGGCTCGACGTCGCGCTGGAAGGCCTCGATCGACTCCATGCGTGACGCTCGAGCGAGCAGTTCCTTCTGTTCCGAATTCATCCGTTATTCTCCTCGAAACGCGGCACCAGATACGTGCACCGTGACAGCTGACAGGATAGCGTTCATCGACTCCCTCATCGCGTACTCCTCGGCACGCCGCGCCCCGCAACAACCTTCGGAAATGTCGTCTAGTGCCTCGCTCCCTCGTTGAAGTAGGAGCTGTGTTTCCGGAAGGGCACAAACCATCCCTTCCCGTGGCCGACATCGCCCGACAGGTGGTTGTAGCCGGGCATTTTGGCAGGATTCTTCCCGTATCTCCCGTCATCGCCGATGCCTTGGACCATGTCTTGCCATCGGGTCGTGGCACTGAGCCCAGGCGTGGCCCTTCGGGATCTTCAACTCTGAGACATCCTGGACGCCCGATCCGGGCGAGCCAAACTGGATGAGATCATCGACGGCACCTTCGTCGATCATCGTCAACGCCTTCCCGCCCGTCGTCGAACCGTAGGAGTGAGTCACGGCGGTCGCGTGCGCGTCGCCCGCACCGTACTCGCGAGAGGCGTGCATGCCATTGAAGAACCCGGCGAGCTGCTTCGCACCAGCATTCGCCTTCTTAATCGAGGCGACCTCGACGAGATTCCTGCGGCGCGTCAGTAGCCGGTAGGACACCATCGCGACCTCCTCGCCGTGGGCGTGCTTGCGCACGTTCGCGCCCATGACCGAGGCGTCGTAGTCGTAGTCGTCCAGGTTGTCGGCCACGTTGGTGTGCATGCCCGGCACAATAACGCCGATGTGTTTCGCGGTGTCGACGTTTCCCTGCGACGATCGCCGTCACGCGCGGGTTAGAGGTGTCGATCCCCAGAAGCTGACGAGGCATACCGTCTTCGTCCGAGCGATCCAGCGTTGTCCTGATGTTCCTGACGGCTTCCGCTCGCTCCTTGAGCTTCTTGAGAGTTGCAGCCTCGAACGGGTCAATGATCAGGCCAGCCTTCTTCTTATACTCCTCGTATTCAGCCTCGAGTTTCGGCAGCTCGATATCGAGCACGAGGCGGTTTGCCTTATCCCTCGACGTCCCATCAACACCGTCGAGCTTGCCGATCTCATACGGGTGCTCATTAGCGAGCTTTTCTTTTTGCTCCGGGTGAGTGAGGACCACCACTTGGCGACTTCCTTCGCCGTTGCGCCCGGCGGGGCAGCTTCGGCGACGAGTCGCCGATGGGCGCCACTGCACCCAGAGCTCCGGCTACGCCGGGCATCGACACGGCGAGCAGTTTCGACCGTGTCTCGCGCACCAAGTCCCGCGCTGCCCGGAGGATCTCTGCGACGCGATCGGCCAGCTGCTTCATCGCCTGGCGAATCCGGCGCGCGTCGTCTTTCGAGACCTCCATGGGGCCGACATACCCGATGGAACCATCCGGGTGAATGGCCAGCATATTGCGGGCGGCAGCCGCTTCCGCGCTCGCCACTGCCGAACGAATGCTCGCAACTCCATGCGCGGCGAACGACAGGACGTCACTCAGCGCGCCCAGCTTTTCTTCCTGCTTCGCCATCTCGGCCGCGTCCTGGCCCAGGGCGGCCTGAGCCGCGGTAACCGTCCGACCGACGCCGCCCAGAGCATCCACTCCGGCGCACAGGTCGTCACCGGCCTGCGCAAGTACCCGCTGCTTGTCCGCATAAGACCGAGCCTGCTCGCTGAGCGGCCCATCTGCCACACTGACGCAGATCAGCCCACTTCATCGTTCGCTCACGCCCCCAAAGCCGAGTCCCCGAATGATCGAGGACATGAGCTGACCATTGTCTTCTTCGGTAGCGATGAAGTCCCTATCGGCAGCGTCGAGAGCATCAGCGTGATTATCCAAGTTTCGTCCGAGTACCGTGCACGTGTCCGCACTTCTCTTCGACGCTCTGCATCAGTGACGTGAGCTCCGCACCCGGCATCGCGGAGGCAAGGCACTGGCCCTCCGTCAGGACGAGCCTGCCGAGACAGCATCCGCCACGTCGCGGGCCGTCGACGCGAGACGACGAAAAACTCGCCCCGCGACGAAATGAAGATCGCTCATCAATTGCTCCATTGACTCTTGATGAGTGACCCGCACAATATTACTGGATGGGTAGTCACGAGGTGCGTTTTTCCTTCGATGGTTGACATAACCGTCCCAGCACGCACTCACCGCCTTCATCCCTAGAAAATTGCGCACGAGGCCGCTATCTTTGGCACTGTCCCCAGATGGGAACACCGGCAACGCCCACCGACTCAGGAGCCCACATGAGCGAGGCATCCCTGCCCACCCGCACGCGACGCGGGACCGGATGCGCCAGCCCAGGCCTCGTCGATAGCGACGACGGGGCCTCCCATCCCCCTAGCTGCCCGTCGGCCGCCTCGCGTTCCTGCTCCTCGCGAGGCGTCGCGCTCCTAACAGGACCGACGCCTCCCTCGTGCGCCTGGGGGCGCTCGCACCCATGGCTTCGACGAGACCTGGGGACCGTGCACGGACTCCTCATGATCTATGGGTTCCTGGGCACCGCAATCTGCCTCGAGCGCGCTGTCGCCCTGCAGTCCGACAGGCGGCGCGCGTGGGCGTACGCCGCTCCCCACTGACCGGCGCCGGCGGCGATCAGTGCGGTCGTCATCTCCGTGAACGAGGGGCGCGCGCGGCCTCGCGAACCCTCCCGATCCACGTTTTCTGGCCGCCCACCCTGCCCGGATTCGCGCCCGAGCGGATGATGCCCGGTTTCTTATCACCCTCGGCATGGCGCTGCTGACGGCGATCTACTGACGTGTGGGCGCGCCGTCAGACCACCCACGCGGTCCTCATCCAGTTGATGGGCGCGCTCATTGGCCTGGGCGGCATCCTCCTGTGGTGGCGAGGCCTCGAGACGCCGCGCGCAGATCGCCCTGGTGGCTGGCCTGCCTGGTCGTCACGATCGTCGGCGAGGCGCGTCGAGCTCGCGCGCCTCGCGCTTCGCCTCCGGCTCGACCGAGCGCGCATCACCGCCGAGAGCGCCGCACTCATGGTGGGCCTGACCGTCGCGCTCTACTCCCCGCGATCGGTTACCCGCTGTCGGGCTCGCTCGGCGTTCCATGGCGGACACCGCCTGGCACGACGTCGCGCGCGGCACCGTGCGCATGAGCGGCCCTGCCTCGCCTGGCGGCCGTGTGCATGCTGAGCGGATACGCGTGGGCGCTCGTGCCGGCGCTGATGTGGATCATCGCTCCGCCCGCTTTCGACGGTTACGGCCGACGCCGGCGTCCACGCGATCACGATCGGCTTCGTCGTATCGTGCTGCTCGCCCACGCGCCCGTCATCATCCCGGCGGTCGCCCGGCGCGAGGTCCCGTACCACCAGCGCCATGTGGGTCCCCTTCGCATTCCTGCAGGTCTCCTCCTGCTGCGTCTCCTCGCAGGCGCGCGCGAGGCCGCCTACCCGTGGCGCCTGGGCGGCACCCTCAGGGTCGTCGGCATGCTCCTGTTTGTCGCCACGACGCTGCGGTGACGATCCGCCGGGCGCGCCAATGCTCGGGAGGCCCGATGAACAAAGTCCCCGCGTTCCGCGCACCGATCGCGCGACCTCCGTCTGGATGTGCGTGGCGGCGATCGCCGCTGCGGTCAGCGATCGTCGCTCGAGGCCGCATCCCGCAGAACCTGTGGACGACGAGTCCACCCGGTGACCCTGGGCGTCCTGTCGAACAGGGATCTTCAGTGGTCCTGGTACTTCACGCGCGCGCTCGCTCACCTGGCCCCGGACGACCGGCGCGCGAGGCGGGGACAACACCATGCGCATCACGGCGTTCACTCTCCTGCTGCTCCTCATCGGCGGCGTATGGTCAGGCTGGCACGCGACCGTCACAGGCGCGACCGTTGTCGGGTTGATCGCGGCCTGGCACGGGGTGGGCGCTGCTCACTGCGTCCCGCGAGCGCCTGGCCTCGCGTTTCGCGGTGATCATCGGTACTACATGCGGCGGCGTTCTTTCCTGGTGGTCGGCGCGACGCTGGCCGAGCTTTCGTCACGGCGGCGCGCGTTCGACGTGGACGCTCCGCGTGGCTGGCCGGGCCCAGGACCGCCTGACGGTCGCCCACGCGCTGGCGGGTGTCGCGCCGGTTGGGTGGGCCTGACGATGGGCGGGACCCCTGGTGACGCGGGCCGACCGCAATGCGTACGCGTATGGATCCGCGAGCCGCGTCCTCTCGCGACGAGCGCCCTTCCCATGTGGGTGGTCAGCTTCTCGTCGCCGGCACGAGCGCTGTGCGGTCGATGCGTGTGACTTCCGTGGGTCTCCCCGTCGTCGTGGGCGCGGCCGCTGGGCGTGGGCGTTCGCTGCTGACCGCGCGGCGCTGCAGAAGCACGGGCCGTAGGTACGGCGCGTGGTCGCTCATGCTGGGCGCCGCCTGGATCCTCGTCGCTGGAGCGGGAGCGTCCCTACGCGCCTTCGGGGCGCCGGACGCACCGGGCTGCGCTCGGCTCCTCGCGTGGATGCCGATCCTGGGCGCGGCCGGGCTGGGCCAGCTCTTCGTCGGTGCGCTGCTACCTGATGCCCGTCGTGATTGGCGGGGCCCGTGCGGTGCGTCGGCGTCGGCGTGCTCGAGGCCGGGCACCCATCCGGGAGCCAGCTCGGCAACGTGGCCCGCGGTCCTCGCGCTCACCGTCGCGTCCCTGGGCGGAACGTCCGCAGAACGCCTACCATCGCCGTGGGTGGTCCTGCTGTAGCCACCGTCGTCGACATCGTCCTCGCGCATGCGCGGGCGTTATGTGCGCGGCGCGCCAAGCGCCGCCGCTTCATCCCCACCACAGGAGGCGGCGCGGACGAGCCTGAACCGCCCCGCCGTCGTCCGGGAGGCGAGCAGCCGGGCGCCCGCCCCAGGCCCCGCGACGGGAACCCCCGCGCGGCGAGGCCCGCAGGCGATGTCACTCGCCCGTGAGCCCGGACGGCCGGAGCGATCGTCGGCGTCGTATCCGTCGTGGCGTCGCTCTCGCGATCTTCCTGTCAACCCGTCCGCGCCCACGACGCAGGGCAGCGGGCAGGGGACCAGGACCACGGCCTCGTCAGTAACGCCGACCGGGCACGACGCGTGTCAGTGGGCGTGACGGCATAGCGTTCACGCCGCACATCGAGTGCCGGTCGGCGACCGCCTCATCGTCGACTTCACGAACTCGGGGGACCAGCGCCACGACCTGGTGTTCGAGACGGCGTATCACCGGGTCGCTCGCCGCAGGTGAGACGAAGAGCTGGACCTCAGCGTCATCTCCGGCGACGTCGAGGGCTGGTAGCTCCCTGCGGTCACCGTGAGATGGGCTGACCCTGCAGTGCAGGGCGACGGGCGCATCCTCGTCCTCTCGGGGACCTCGGCCTCGGGCAATCACGCCCACCACGGCACGACCACGGTAGGACGCCGCGATCGGGACCGCACCCGACCGCGCTGACGGACTACGCGGCGACGATCGACGCACGCGACCCTGTGCTGCCGCCCGCCACGAACGAGGACCGAGCGCCATACACCTTCACGGTCACCGAGCAGACCATCAACGTCACGAGCTCTCTCACGCGCGAGACGTGGACCTTCAACGAGGGCTGCTCAGCCCGATCCTGCACGGACACATCGGCGACACCTTTCCACATCACGCTCGTGAACAACGGGACGATGAGCCACTCGCTGGACTTCCACGCAGACCTCGTCGCCCCCGACTGGCGTCATGCCGTTCTATCGAGGCCCGGCGAGACCCTCGGTCTACATTCGTCTGCGCGAAAGAACGCGGGCGTCTGGCTCTACCACTGCTCGACCCGCGCGCCTGATGTCGATGCATCGCGAACGGCATGTTCAGGGCCGTCATCATCGACGATAAAGACCTCGATAAGGTGCGACCGCGAGTGCGGTCTTGGTCGCTTCCGAGCTCTACCTGGGCGCAGACGGGCAGGCGCCGACGCCTCGCTCCTGCGTCGGCCTGCGGCCCAACGCGATGGCCTTCAACGGCGTACCCTTCCAGTACAAAGGCTCACCGAGTCGGCCAAGACCAACGAGCGCGTGCGCGTGTGGCGGGTCATGGACGCGGGCGAACCTGGCGACCTTCTTCGTCGTGGGCGCAGTTCGACACCGTGGCCAGCTGAACACTTTCGTGATCCGCGGCGGCAGGGAGCGGTGGCGGCTGGGGCCAGGTCCACTGTCTCTGCGAGGCCGCGAGGGCGGGTGGTAGAGTTCACGCCGCTTGAGGCCAGCCACTGCGCGCGTTCGTCAGCACGCGCTCTCCCTGGCAGAAAAGGGCCAGGTCTGGCGTCTTGGGGTGACCGACTAGACCTTTCCCCACTCTCCATACCGGCCTCGTCCCTTTTCGACGCAGGCCGTGGCCTCTATTCTGAGTCTCCCCTCCCTGCTTGGAGGCCCAGAATGATTGCAGTCGCCTGCATGTCGCTTGCTCGGACGCTGCCGGTGATACAATGTGGATGGATGCTCGGCACCTATCTTGACATTCTGCGTACCACCAGTCCTGAAAATTCTCCACGGCTGGCTTGTTCTGCGCATGCCGATGTCCATGGTGGGACTGTCAGCGATCCTGATGGTGCGCGCAGTGCAGCCCAGCTACGCTGGCCGGCGCCGTTGCCGCGGTCAGCATCATCGTCATGCCAGCACTCTGCGCGCCTCTCCTCGCGCGCCGCGTCGACCGCCACGGGCAGCTGCGCGTCATAGGGGCCCGCGTGGACGATCTCGGTCCTGTCGATGTCCGCGCTGGTCGCCGCCGTCATCATGCACGCCCCCGCGTGAACGCTCTTCATCCGAGCCGCCTCGCGGGCCACGTGAGAGCACCCGGCGCGCTCGTGCGCTCGCGCTGGTCGACGATCCTGCACAAGCCCGGGCCAGCTGACGACCGCCTACGCCCTCAGAGTCCGCGGTCGACGAGTTCGTGTTACATCGTGGGCCCGTGCTCTCCACCGTCCTGGGCACCGCGGTGCACCCCCGCGACCGGCCTCATCATCTCGATCGCGAGCCTGGCGGTGGGCGGCTTCCTAGCTATCCTGTCGCGCCGCGACTCGGGCCCGCGATCATCCCCACGATCGAGCGCCCCGCGCGAGTCCGTCATCCGCCAAAGCCCGTCGTCCTCGTCGTGGCGGCGAGCCTACGATCAGCATCGGGCGCGACGTTCGGCGCGATGGAAGTGTCGATGGTCAGCTTCACCGAGGGCTGGTACCCCCGCGCTCGGCGGCATCCTCCTCGCCCTCTTCTCCATCGGCTCGCTGCTGGCCGCCCTCGTGTGCACGGCGCACGCACATGGAGGCGACCACCTAGCGGCTCTTCGTGATCGGCGTGATCGCGATGGCGATCGGCAGAACCTCTTCCCCGTGGCGTTCAACGTCTGGACGATGGCCATCGTCATCCTGTCACGGGCCCTCGCCTGCCCCGACGATGACGAGACGTCAACGTCATCATCAAATTCCGTCTCCCCCGCGAAGCTCACGAGGGGCCTCACCTGGATGTCCACCTCGATCAGCCTGGGCGTCTCCTGGGAACCGCGGTCGCGGGACCCGCGATCGACGCTATCGGCGCGCGCAGCAGCCTGTTCACCATGGCCCGGCGCGGGATGGAATGCGTCGTCACTCTTCATGCTGATCAGCCTGCCCCGCGCTGCGTGAGAATGCAGCCGCCCGACGCGGCTCCCCCTCGACTAATCGGCGCACGACGGTGCCGCCCGCGCTCACGCTGCGCGAACACCGGCGGCACCGATGAATCAGAACAACGCTTTTCGTTCATCGTCAGACGAGCGCCGTCGACCGGCAGAGCTCGCTGATAAGCCAGACGATGGCCAGGTAACTGATGCGTCGTCTCCATCGACCACAGAAAGCGCCTACCAGAGGTGAAATTCTCTCGACGTCCCATCCGCGTAGGCTGCAGTCACCTCCGGTCTTGTGCCGGATCAGTCGAAGGGTTTTCCAGGCGGCGACGTCCTCGAGATGAATCTTTGAAGGACGCGCCTCATTGCCCTCGGCGCTGTGCCCGCACCAGGCGCTGCGGGCACGCACGAGGATTCCTCGCGCTTGCGCACGCCGCCGCTGAATTTCCTGCTCGGCGTCCACGTGGTTTCCATCGTTGTGGTCACGCTCCGACAAACAGCGCTCAGCTGATGTTTCCGCCGCACGGGATGCTATCCGATTCCCGGACCACGCTCATTGCCCTGAGGTGTCGCTCTCCAGAACATAGGCGCCAGTGATTGAGCGAGCGGGAAGACGCGCGAGCTCGTACACACCAGGGGTAGGCCGATCGATTAATACGCCACTGCTGACACAGAAATTCGTACGGACCACTTGCGCGAACTCGTAGTCGTCTCGAACGTCGCCGTCGCGAATACCGAGTCGAGAACAACCGGTGACTCTCCGTATAGTGCGTCTAAGTGCCCACCCATCCCGTCACGGATCCTCGCTCTCATCACAGTGAGAACAGCTGGTACTCCTGCTCGACACCTCCACGAGCGAGGCGGACCTATCGCAATACACCTGACGTTCCTCTCCGCATTCTGCTCACCGTCACATCCAGCGGCTGCGGGGCTGAGCGCGCAGCTCCGAGATGTCGTCGACAACCCCTGCACAACCTTCCGTTACTGCTTGTCGGGCGGGAATGAGCCTTTTCAGCCTCGAGTGCTTCCCGTCGATGATCAGCTGGACGTGGGCTCGCGGCGGCTGTTCAGGCGTGAATCTCTGAGAGCGCAGAGAGTCCCCATACGCGGTACATCCCAAGACCCCGAGGACCATGCAGTGCAGCCACAAACTGGCTCCGGCCACGCGCTTGACGCAGCGAATC
>BNJU01004509.1_pt1 | contig 56281 bp, 57 predicted proteins | sample 8539281 | NCBI WGS metagenome assembly BNJU01 (sample SAMD00202456, study PRJDB9452) | human saliva metagenome | isolation source: human saliva | place: Japan
AGGAATAGGTTGGGCCCCGGCCGTGTTGGCCGCAGTGGAACCCATCTGTCTCCACAGTCTTGAAAGGAACACTCATGGCCACCAAGAACATCACCGGCCCCGAGTTCAAGGACACCATCCACGGCGAGGGCATCACCATCGTCGACTTCTGGGCCTCATGGTGCGGCCCGTGCATGCGCTTCGCCCCCATCTACGAGAAGGCTTCCGAAGCCAACCCGGACATCACCTTCGCCAAGGTCGACACCGAGGCCGAGCAGGAGCTGGCCGGGGCCCTGGGCATCTCCTCGATCCCCACGCTCATGGTCTTCCGCGACAACGTGCTGGTCTACCGCGAGGCCGGCGCCCTGCCCGCCCCCGCGCTGGACTCCCTCATCACGCAGGTGCGCGAGCTCGACATGGACGAGCTCAAGGCCAAGATCGCCGAGGAGGAGGCTGCCTCCGGCGCGCATGCCTGATCGGTCAGGCCACCGCGGGGCCGCCTGCCGGCCCCTGCAGCCGTCCGACGTCGCCCGGAAACCCGCCGTTTCTGGGCGACGTCGTCGTCTGTTACCCGGCTCGCCCACCCAAGGGCAGAACATTACGTTTTGATATCCTATGATGGCCCGCGTGAAGTTGGAGTCCCACGTCAGCCACGCTGTCAGAGCCCGATGGGCGGTCCCCGTCGGTGCCTCGGGCCGCGACGCGTTGGTGCGCCACCTCGTCTACGCCTTCCTGCGTTCTGACCCCGAGGGTGCCACGGACTGGATCGACTCGACGGTCCCCACCGACCCCGACGAGCTGCGCACCATGCTCGACTTCCTCCTCACCGCCCGCCCCCGGCCCCCTGCCCGAGGACATCGCCGCCGACCTCGACACCCTCCTGAGGCCGAGGCCGCCGAGCGCGGCATGGTCGACGCCACCGAGATCCCGCCCTGGCCATCACCGATCACGTTCCCCGGCCTGCTGGGCCGCAACGTGGCCTTCTGGCGCGGCGACCTCACCCGGCTGCGCGCCGGCGCCGTCCTCAACGCCGCGAACTCCGGGATGCTCGGCTGTTTTCGCTCCCGGGCACCGCTGTATCGACAACATCATCCACGCCGTCGCCGGCCCGGCCCTGCGCGCCGAGTGTGCCCGCTACATGACCTGGGCGGAGACTTTCGACCCCACCCGTCGCCAGGGCGGGGAGCCGGCCGGCCGGGCCGTCTTCACCGGGCGGCTACCACCTGCCGGCCCAGCACGTCATCCATTCGGTGGGGCCCGTCATCGAGGACGGGCGCAAGCCGACCCTGCGCGACCGGCGCCTGCTGTCCTCGTGCTACACGAGCGTCCTCAACGTCGCGCACGCCGCGGGGCTGGGTAGCGTCGGCCTGTGCTCGCTGTCCACGGGGGTCTTCGGCTACCCCAAGCGGCAGGCCGCGCTGGTGACCTTGGAGACGATCGGCCGCTGGCTGGCCGCTCACCCCGACTCCCGGATGCGCATCGTCATCAGCCTCAACGCCGACGTCGACGTCGCCGCCTACGAGGCCGCCCTCGCCCCGCCGCCCTGGAGGCCGTGAGAGGTTACGAGAGGCCTGAGCCCTCAATGCGCCCGAGGCGGCGTACTGCACGAGGGTCGGGTGCCACTGGCCGACAGGTGGGTGTACTCCACGCGGTGCGGGGGTTCGTGCAGTACGGACAACCTCCGGCCAGTACGTCCCAGACCTCGTGCAGTGCGTGCGGCTCTGGGCACCGACGTTGGACCAGATCCACTGAGGGCGGTCAGTTCGCCTGAGCCCGGGCCGCGGCGCGGGCGGCCGCCGGGGCCGCAGCCGCAATCGCCTCCAGCTCCGCCTCGCCGTGCGCGGCCGAGACGAACCATGCCTCGAAGACCGACGGCGGCAGGCCCACCCCCGCCTCGAGGAAGGCGTGGAAGAAGGGACCGTAGCGCCAAGTCTCCTGGGCGCGAGCAGCCTCGTAGTCACTCACGCCCTGCTCGGCGGCCCGCTGCCCGAACATGAAGGAGAACAGCGAGCCCGCCCGCTGCACGCGGTGGGGCACGCCCTGCTCGGTCAGGGCCGCCGAGACCACCTCGCTGATGGCCAGGGCGCGGGCGGCCACCGAGGCGTAGACGGCGTCGTCGGCCAGCCGGAGCGTGGCCAGACCGGCCGCCGTGGCCAGCGGATTCCCCGAGAGTGTGCCCGCCTGGTAGACCGGCCCGTCCGGCGCCAGCAGGTCCATGACCTCCGCCCGCCCGCCGATGGCCGCCAGCGGCATCCCGCCTCCCACGACCTTCCCGAAGGTCACCAGGTCCGGCACCCAGGCGGCGCGCTCGCGCCAGTCGGCACCCGGCCAGGAGGGGGGCTGCGACGTCGGCGGGCTCAGTGGCCAGGCCCGGCAGGTTGGAGACCTGGCCGTCGACGGCCTCCAGGCCCCACCAGCCGGCCGGGCCCACGCGGAAGCCGGTGAGGACCTCATCGAGGATCATGAGCGCGCCGTGCTCGGCGGTCACCCGGCGGATCGCGGCGTTGAAGCCGGGCGCCGGCGGCACGATCCCCATGTTGGCCGGGGCGCCCTCGGTGATGACCGCGGCGATCTCGGCGCCCCGTTCGGCGAAGCAGGCCTCCAGGGCGGCGACGTCGTTGTAGGGCACGACGATCGTCCGCGCGGCCACGGCCGCGGGCACGCCGGCGCTGCCCGGCAGGCCGCCGGTGGCCAGACCCGAGCCGGCCGCCGCGAGCAGGCCGTCACTGTGCCCGTGGTAGCAGCCCGCGAACTTCACCACCAGGTCGCGGCCCGTGGCGCCGCGAGCCAGGCGCACGGCCGTCATCGTCGCCTCGGTGCCGGTGGACACGAAGCGCACCTTCTGCGCGGCCGGCACCCGGCGGCGCACCTCCTCGGCCAGGAGCGTCTCCGTGGCGGTGGGGGCGCCGAAGGACAGGCCGCGGGCGGCGGCCGCTTGGACCGCGGCGACGACCTCCGGGTGGGCGTGCCCCAGCAGCGCCGGACCCCACGAGCCCACCAGGTCCACATAGCTGCGGCCCTCGACGTCGGTGACGTGGGCGCCGCTCGCCGAGGCGATGAACCGCGGCGTGCCCCCCACCGATCCGAAGGCGCGCACGGGGGAGTCGACGCCCCCGGGGATGACGGCGCGAGCCGCCTCGAACAGGGCGGTGTTGGTCGAAGCGGTGGCGCTGGAGGGCCGGCCTGCGGGCTGCGATTGCTGAGTCACGGTGATCCTGTCGATGAACTGGTCAGGGCCGGTTCGGGCCGGTGAGCCGTACCGGGCGGGACTTCCTGACAAACTACCTGACTGAGGTTGTTTGCCGTGGTGTTGAACGTGTTGCTGACCGGCTGGCGGAGCTGAAGCTCCCAAAGCAGGTGGGAAGGACATGTTTCCGGGCGCGCTGGGGAGACCGCGCCGGTGCAGCGCGCGGGACCGGAGGTGCGCCCACGGCAAGCAGCCTGCATAGCTGAGGACCGGGGCGCCCCGACATCGTCCGCGGTTGATCGTTCGACCTACCGCAGGGCCGGGTTCTCGGCGATCTCGCGGGCCCAGTAGGTCAGAACCATGTCCGCCCCTGCGCGCACGATGCCCAGCACCGACTCGGCGATGACGCGCTCGCGGTCGATCCACCCGCGCTGCGCGGCCGCCTCCACCATCGCGTACTCGCCACTGACCTGGTAAGCGGCCACCGGCACCGGTGAGGCGGCGGCGACGTCGGCGAGCACGTCCAGGTAGGGACCGGCCGGCTTGACCATGACGATGTCCGCCCCCTCGGCGACGTCGAGCATCACCTCGCGCATGCCCTCGCGGCGGTTGGCCGGATCCTGCTGGTAGGCGCGCCGGTCCCCGGTGAGCGTGGAGCCCACGGCCTCACGGAACGGCCCGAAGTAGGCCGAGGCGTACTTCGCCGAGTAGGCCAGGATCGCGACGTCGTCATGGCCGGTGGCGTCCAGCGCGGCGCGGATCGCGGCGACCTGCCCGTCCATCATCCCCGACGGGGAGACCATGTGGGCCCCGGCCTCAGCCTGGGAGACGGCCATGGCCTGGTAGGTGGCCAGGGTGGCGTCATTGTCAACCTCACCGGCGCGCGGGCCGTCGGGGCGGATGAGGCCACAGTGGCCGTGGCTGGTGAACTCATCCAGGCAGGTGTCCGCACACACAACGACCTCGTCCCCGACCTCCGCGCGCACGGCCGCGATCCCGCGGTTGAGGATGCCGTCCTCGGCCCAGGCCGCGGTGCCGGCCTCGTCCCGGGTGGCGGGAACGCCGAACAGGTCGATGGCGCCGATGCCTGCCTCGGCGCAGGCGGCGGCCTCGCCGCGCAGCGAGTCCAGCGTGTGCTGGACGACCCCTGGCATCGCCTCCACGGGGCGGGGGTCGTCAATGTCCTCGCGCACGAACACCGGCAGGATGAGGGCGGCCGGGTCCACGACGTGCTCGCGCGCCAGGCGTCGCATCGCGGGAGTGGTGCGCAGGCGCCGGGGGCGGACCGTGGGGGCCTGGGGGTCGGGGACGGAGCGGCGCGACAGGAAGTCAGCGGCCGGTCGGAGGGCATCGGTCATGAGGTGCTCCTAAGTGGGGGAGTAGTGGATAGCGTTGGGTCCGACGTCGTGACGTCGATAGTGGCTTGGAGGACCCCCTCGGGCGTGGGGGAGGGGGCGACGATAGCGACCGTTAGACCGAGCTTGCGGGTGGCCGCCGCCGTGGTGGCGCCAATGGCCACCAACCCAGTTCCCTGCGGCGGTGGGCCGAGCAATTCCAGGACGGCCCGCGTTGTGGATGGGGCGGTGAGCACGACCGCGTCCACGCCTCCGGCGGCCCAGGCGCTATCCAGGTCCGGGGGCAGGGTGCGCGCGTCAGCTGTGACAGTCGTGTAGGCGGCCACCTGCTCCACCTCCCAGCCCGCCCGACGCAGGCCGTCCGCCAGTGCCGGGTCGGCCAGAGCCGAGGCCGGCAGCAGCACCCGCCGTGCCGCCTCCGGAGCGCTGTGAGGGGAATCGGGAGCATCGCTGAAGGCGCGGGCTCTCCCGTCGGAGTCATGAGAGCCGGCGGCATTGGGGAAGCCATGGGGGCCTATGCCTGAACCCGGGTCTCGGGTGGGGGATGGGGTGGCTTCTGGGCCGCCGGCGAGCGCGGGGCTCCTTCAGGAGGGCGGCGGCCGAGCCTCAGGGCCACCAAGTCGGGGGCGGTCCCGGTGAGCTCGGTCCAGGCGCGCGCGGTTGCTGGCCCGACGACCGCCACCCGCAGCGATGGGGTGATCGGGGTGTGGGGAGGCACGGAGCCGTTGTGGGGGGCCGGAAGTGCTGGGTTCCTGATGGAGGGCCTGGTCTCCGGTCGCCAAGCCTGCTTCGGCGAGCAGGTACGGCGCCAGTGCCTCCACGGTTCGGGCCGAGGTGAGCACCAGCCAGGCCGCCTCGCCAGCCACGATCCTGCGCGCAGTCGCCTCCAGCGCCGCCGCCTTACCCGGAACCGTCCGCGTCACAGCCGCGCGCAGCACCCGCGCCCCGGCCCGCTCCAGCGCCGAGGCGATACGGTCGCGCTCGCTGAGGCGCGGCAGCAGAACCACCCGCCCCGACAGCGGCGCCCCGCTGCCCTCCCAGGGGCGGCCTCGCTGGCTCCCGGCCGAGTCAGTGCGTGAGGTGGACTGCGCCATGGCTTCAGTGCCGCCGGGGCTTGTTGGCGTGCAGGTCGACGATCTGGTCGGCGCCGTCGTCCAGCAGGACCTCGGCCGCCCTGACCCCCAGCGCCTCGGCCGCCCGAACCGCCGCCGTGTCCCCGGGGGCCCCCGGCCCGCCGGAGGCCTCAGGGCAGCTCAGTGCTCAGCTCGCAGCCGACCTCCTGACCGCCATCGAGTGAGGTGACCACCGCTCGCAGCACGAGCACCCGCGGCGAGCGGCGCGAGACCGCCGAACCGCGCGGCACCACCGGCCCGGCATCCTGCCCAGTCCCTGCTCCCTGGCTGGGCCTGGTCTCGGCGGTGTCGTCGCCGCGGAAGCCCTCGTTCCAGCCGGTCCCGTGCTCGGCGTGCTCCTCCCGAGGCTCCTGGCTGTCGTCCCGCAGGTACGCCCAGGCCCCCACCGGCGCCGCGCAGCCCGCCCCGAGCCGGGTCATGAGCGCCCGCTCGGCCGTCACCGCCAGGCGCGTGGGCTCGTCGTCGAGCGCCGCCGCCGCTCGGGCCAGCTCTGCGGAGTCCTCGTCGGCTCGCGCCTCCACGGCCAGGGCCCCCTGAGCCGGCGCGGGCAGCATCGTCTCCAGGTCCAGGACCTCGCTCGCGCAGTGCTCCAGCCCCAGACGCCGCAGCCCCGACAGGGCCAGGACCACCGCGTCCAGGTCGCCGGCGGCATCGGCCCGGCTCGGTGCCACCGGCTCATCGGTCCCGACGCCGACCGTCTCCAGCCCCCGCACCCGCGCCAGGCGCGTGGGCACGTTACCGCGCAGGTCCACCACCTCCAGGTCGGGGCGGGCGGCCAGCAGCTGGGCGGCCCGGCGCGGCGAGCCGGTGCCCACGCGGGCTCCCTCCGGCAGGTCGGCCAGGGTCAGGCCGTCGCGGGCGCACAGGGCGTCGCGCGGGTCCTCGCGCGGCGGCACGCAGATGACCTCCAGACCCTCGACCGGCTGCGTGGGCAGGTCCTTGAAGGAGTGGACCACCAGGTCCACCTCGCCATCCAGGAGCGCATGGCGCAGCCGGGCCGCGAAGACCCCAACCCCGCCGAGCTGCCTCAGGGGAGTGCGGTCGCCGTCGCCGTCCGTACGCACGGTGACCAGGTCGATGCTCAGGCCGCCGGAACCCTCGCTGGCCTTGCCGGCCGCGGCTGCCGCACCGCCCCCGCCGGACGCCATCAGCGCCTCGGCGACCTGCCCGGACTGGGTCAGCGCCAGGCGCGAGCCGCGCGTGCCCAGCCGAAGCCGCCGGGAGTCCGTCTCCGTCGTGGTCATGCATCCCCTCCTCGTGCGCGGTTCTCAATCATCGCGTTCGTACCGTAGGGCTCGCCTTCGTACCTTGGGGGTACGAACTCGCGACCTAATATACGAACGCGCCGCCCACCCTCGTCCCGGCGCGGCGCTTCACCGGCCATCGGAACCCATCAGGCGCCCGGCCGCGGCGCGGGCGTGCTCGACGACGGCCGCGATCCCGGTCCCCGCCACCCACGCCCCGGTGACCTCCAGCCCCGTCACCGGCGCCAGGTCCTCCTCCAGGTGCCTCGTGCGCTCCCGGTAGGCGGGCGTCACCGGCGGCAGCGTCCCGTCCCAGCGCACCAGCATGTGGTCGATGACCGCCTCCGGCTCGATCCGCACCCCGGTCAGGGCCGCCACGTCATCGAGCGCCACCTGCAGATCCACCTGCGGGCGCGGCTGCCCGGGCCGACCGTAGGACAGGCGCAGCGCGTGGACGTCCGGGCCGTGCAGCACCCGCAGCTCGGCACCGACCCACGGCCACTTGGCACTCAGGTGCGACAACGCCTTGGCCCGCACCGGACAGGCCGTCGGGCTCGCAGACCCTCCACCGGGAACCGTCCCGTCAGAGGCCAGGTCAGAGGCCCCCGCATCGGCCGACGACGACGCCGCGGCAGCGGGCTCGGCGGGGCCAGCGAGTTCACCGGGCTCAGCAACGCCGGTGGGCGCCACGAGCAGCCCCGAGCCCACCGGCTCGCCACTGAGCTCCGGCGCCCGCGCCACCAGCGTGAAGCGGGCGATCGGCGCACCCACCGGCACGGTCAGCTCCGTCGCGCTCGCGGGCAGGCCGGGAATCCCCTGCAGCAGCCGCAGCGCGGCCCCCGCCGAGCAGGCCACGACGACGTGGTCGGTGGCCACGACCTCCTGCGCGCCATCGGGCACCGGCTCGTCCGACGGCGTCGGCCCCCGGCGCGTCGGGGCGATCCCCACCCGCCAGGCGGTCGGCGCCTCCCCATCCCGCGCAGTCCTGGTCTCCGCCGGGCCGCAGCCACTGGGCGCCAGTGCGGGTGCGCACGCTCCCGCCGCCTGCCTCAATGGCCTCGCGCAGCGCGTCAGTGAGCCGGAACAGCCCGCCCTCGACGGCCGCGTCCACGCTCCGACCACCCGCCCCGTCCTTCCGGGCCCGACGCCGCTCCAGCACCGCCGCCACCGCGGCACTGAGCGACCCCAGCTCCGCCGTCGCCCGCCGCAGCCCGGGCATGACGACGTCGGCCGCCAGGTCCGCCGGGTCGGCCGAGTGGATGCCCGCGACGATGGGCCGCACGAGGCGCTCCAGGACGCCGGCCCCCATCCGCGCGGTCACGAAGGAGGCCAGGTCGCCCGGATCCTCAGGACTGGTGCCCACCTCACCAGGCAGGTTGGCGTCCTGCGCGGCCCGGTGCGCGGCCTCCTGCCCGATGATGGCGACGACGTCAGCCGCCAGCGGGTCCGCCGGGATCCCCAGGTAGGCGTGGTCAGGAAACCGGTGCAGCCCCCACCGGGACGAACCTGCGCCGTCGCCCGGCGCGAGGGGCGGCAGGAAGAGCCGGGGCCGGCCGTGCGGGGCGGCGGTGCGCAGCCCCAGCTCGGCGAGCATCGAGGTGGCCGCCTGGCCGCGCACGACGAAGCCCTCGGCGCCCAGGTCCATGCGCGCCCCGCCGATGCTCCCGGCCGCGACGAGCCCGCCGGTGTAGCCGCGTGCCTCAATGAGCAGCGGCCGCAGCCCGGCGCGTACCAGGTCCCAGGCGGCTGTCAGACCCGCGATCCCGCCGCCGATGACGAGCGCGTCCCACCGTCGCTCCCCGACGGCCTCCCCGCTCATGCCTCCCACCCGGCCAGGGCCACGGACTCCCAGTCGGCCGAGCCGTGCACCCGAGCCACGATCCGGGTGAGGACATCCGCGTCGGTGGCCGGCGGCACCCCGTGCCCCAGGTTGACCACGTGCCCCGGCGCCGCGCGCCCGGCGGCCAGCACCGCGTCGAGCTCCTCAGCCAGGATCGGCCACGGCGCCGCCAGCAGTGCCGGGTCCAGGTTGCCCTGGACCGGGCAGGCCCCCGCCTGCGGGTCGGCCTCGGCCAGCGCCTCAATGGCCTCACCCAGGTCGATGCGCTCGTCCACGCCGACGGCGTCGGCCCCCGCCTGCCGCATGAGCCCCAGCAGCCGGGCGGTTCCGGTGCCGAAGTGGATGAGCGGCGCCGCCTTACCGGTGGTAGGGGAGACGGCCTGGCGGGCGACATCCAGCGCGAGCGCCGAGTAGGGGGCCACGCGCTCGCGGTAGGCGCGCGGGGACAGCGAGCCCGCCCAGGAGTCGAAGAGCTGGGCCGCGGCTGCCCCGGCGCGCACCTGGGTGGCGATGAACTCGCCGGTCAGGCGCGCGCACCAGGTCATGAGCCGGTCCCAGGAGTCGGGGTCGGCGCGCATGAGCGTGCGCGCCGCCAGGTGGTCGCGACTGGGCCGGCCCTCCACCAGGTAGGCCGCCAGCGTGAAGGGTGCCCCGCCGAAGGCGAGCACCGGCGTCCACCCCGCCGACCCAACACTGTGCTCCAGCCCGGCCCGCGCCCGCTCGCTCAGCCCCTCGCGCACGCCCGGCGCCTGCGGACTGCCCAGCTCGACGACGACGCGCCGCACCGCCTCCTCGATCGCCCCGACCCCCTCGGCGCCGGGGCCGTCACCGAAACGGCGGGCCACCAGGTCGCTCACCTCGCGGCCGCTGCGCACCGGGGTGTCGAGGACCGGCCCGACGCCCTCCTCGATCCGCACCCCCACGCCCGCCAGGCGCAGCGGCACCATGATGTCGGAGAAGAAGACGGCGGCGTCGACGCCGTGGCGCCGCACCGGCTGCAGCGTCACCTCCGCCGCCAGCGCAGGATCCAGGCAGGCCTCCAGCATCGGCACGCCGGCGCGCGCCCGTAGCGCCCGGTACTCCGGCAGCGACCGTCCCGCCTGACGCATGAACCACACCGGCGTGCGCGCGGGCCTCCGCCCCGCCAGCGCCTCCAGGAGTGCCGGCGACGGAGCCGGTCCCGCCGTGGTCCCGGCAGGCCCCGCCGCTTCGGCAGCCTGCGCCGCCGGCTCGGAAGTCATTGAATCATTGTGTGAACTGCCGGTGACGAAATCACCGTTATCGGGCGAAGAATGCTGACGCCGCGTGCTTTCCCTGCGATAGGGAACTGAATGCGAGACATATCCAACTGCCTCCTGTCAGCAGTGGTCAGAGAGAGTTTATTGCGCGTGATGATGCGGCGTTCCAGACGTCCGTCGGGTCCTGACAGAGTGTCAGAAATATGGTGATGACGCATTGTCGTGATGTCGGGTGTGTGTCGCCACGCCGCTATTGTGCCCGCTCCCCGTGGTGATGTTTCAATAGCGCACGTTGTGACTACTCATCTTCTCTCCGCAGACCATCGACTGCCGGGCCTCGACGTCGTTGCCCGGCTCGGCGCGGTCGCCCCGGGGCTGGGACCGGACCTCCTGGAGGCGGTCCCCGCGCTGCGCGGGGTCCTGGTGCTGTCCACGTGCAACCGCCTGACCCTCCTCATCGACGCCGACTCCTGGGCCGACACCGGCTGCCCCGCGGCCCTGCACCCGGACCTCCGCCCGGCGGACGCGAGCCAGTCCGCCGCGGCGTCGGACCTGGGGGGAGACCATCACCGCCTTCTTGGCCGAGCGCGCCGGGCTCCCCCAGAGCGGCCTCCTACTGACCCACCTGGTCGGGGCGGCCGCCCGCCGGGAGATGCTCGCCATCGCTGCGGGCCTGAGCTCGATGGTGGTCGGCGAGGCCCAGATCGTCGGCCAGGTCCGCCGCGCCGCCGAGACCGCCGCCGCCGAGGGCACGCTCAGCCCCGAGCTCGTGCGGGTCGTCGAGCGCGCCTCGGCCACCGCCCGCCGGGTGGCCCACGAGACCGAGCTGTCCGGTCAGGGGCGCAGCGTCGTCGCCGTCGGCGTGGATCAGGCCTCCGACCACCTGCCGCCGCTGGAGCACTGCCGCGCCCTCATCGTCGGCACCGGCTCCTACGCCGGCGCCACCGTCGCCGACCTGCGCGCCCGAGGCCTGACCGACATCGCCGTCTACTCCGCCTCCAACCGCGCCGAGGCCTTCGCCGCCGGCCACGGCCTGCGCGCCGTCCCCGCCGGCGCTTTGAGTGAGGCCATGAGCCGCGCCGACCTCGTGGTCACCTGCCGCGGCACCGGCGGGCCGATCCTCACCGCCGACGTCGTCGCCCCCGTCGCCGCCGAGCGCGCCGGCTCGACTGGGGGAGCCGGTCGCCCGCTGGTCATCCTCGACCTGGCCCTGGCCCGCGACGTCGATGAGGCCGTCGGCGCCCTGCCCGGTGTCGTCCACCTCGACCTGGCCCGCGTGCGCGACGCCGTTCCCGAGGCCGAGGCCCAGCAGGTGACCGCCGCCCGCGCCATCGTCGAGGCCGAGGCCGCCGACTTCGAGCGCACCCTGGCCGGCCGGGCCATGGACCCCCTCATCACGGCCCTGCGCGCCCAGGTGGGCCGCGTCGTCGCCGAGGAGGCCGCCCGCCTGCGCCCCCAGCCCGCCCGCCGGCTCGCCCTGGCCGTCCCCGCCGTCGACGGGCGCGCCGGAACCGGCGTCAGCGGAGTCAACAGTGCCGACGCCGCCGCAGGGGCCTGCCCCCACCATCACCTCGCTGCCGAGCCCGGCTTCGAGGCACCCAGCGAGATCGACGGCGAGCCCATGGTGCCCCTGGCGCAGGCCGAGCGGGCCCTGCGCCACCTGGCCGCCCGCCTCCTCCACCAGCCCACCGTCATGGCCCGCCGCGCCGGCCAGGAGGGCCGCGAGGAGGCCTACCGTCAGGCCCTCGAGCTCGTCTGGGGCCTGGAAAGCACAGGAGAGAACCATGACTGACACCGCCGCGCCCGTGCCCGGGCCCACCCAGGAGGCTCCCGCACGCCTGGATGCCCGCCTGGATGCCCGTCCGGACACCCTCCCGGGCGCCGACCTCGGCGGAGCTCCGGCCAGTGTTCCGGCCCTCGACCCGCTGGCTCCCTACGACGCCATCCTCCTGCAGTCCTACGGCGGGCCCCGCCGCCCCGAGGACGTCCTGCCCTTCATGCGCAACGCCACCGCCGGCCGCGGCGTGCCCGACTCGCGCCTCGTGGAGGTCTCCGGCCACTACCAGAGTGTCGGCGGCGCCTCCCCGATTAACGCGCGCAACGCCGAGCTGCGCGACGCCCTCCAGGCCCGCCTGGCCGAGCGCGGCTCGACGCTGCCGATCGTCGTCGGCAACCGCAACTGGCACCCCTTTGTCAGCCAGGCCCTGCGCGAGCTGGCCGACGCCGGAGCCCGCCGCGTCCTGGCCCTTCCCACCGCGGCCTTCGGCTCCTACTCCGGATGCCGCCAGTACCGCGAGGACCTGGCCGGCGCCGTCGCCCTGCTCGCTGACGGTGCGGACGGCTCCACCGGTGAGGGCTTCGAGGCCGACGCCGCCGCCCGGGTCGGCGGGGCCGGGGGCGGTCCCGTGGAGCTCACCGTGGACAAGACGCGTCCTTACTACAACACCCCCGGTCTGCTGCAGGCCAATGTTGACGCCATCGTCGAGGCCTACGGGGCGCTGGCCGAGCAGGGGGTGGCGGCCGAGGACGCGCGCCTCGTACTCGTCACCCACTCCATCCCCCTGGGCATGGAGGCCGGCTCCGCCCCGGGGTCGGGCCCCAAGGGTGCAGCCGGCGCCTCTGGGGTTCCCTGCACCTCCAGCGTCTCCGGCCCGGCCGAGGCCGGGCGGCGAGAGCCGGGCGTGGCCGCCGACCTGTCCACGGAGGTCTCCTACGTCGCCCAGCATGAGGCGCTGGCCGCCGTGCTCGTGCCCGAGGTCGCCCGCCGCCTCGGCCTGGACACGGTGGAGGCCGACCTCGTCTACTGCTCGCGCTCCGGCCCGCCGCAGGCCCGCTGGCTCGAACCGGACGTCAACGACCACCTCGAGGCCCTGGCCGCCGGGCACTTGACCGACGGCCGCCCCGTGGACAGGCCCGGGGGTGTCGTCGTAGCCCCCTTCGGTTTCATCTCCGACCACATGGAGGTCGTCTTCGACCTCGACACCGAGGCCGCCCAGACCGCCCGCGACCTGGGGATGCCGTATGCGCGCGCCGCCACCGTCGGCACCCACCCGGCCTTCGTCGACTCCCTCGTCGACATCCTCTTCGAGCGGGCCGCCACCGCCCGCGGCGAGGACGTCCGGCCCGACTCGACCACCGGCGTCGGCCCCTTCCACACGGTCTGCCCGGACTCGTGCTGCCGGAACGGGGGCCGCCATCCCGGCCGGCCCGCCCACCACGGGACCGACGGCGCCGGCCCTGATAGCCCCCATCCCAGCAGCTCCGATACGAACCAGGAGAAGAGAATGAGCACCGACACCCACGGCCAGCACGGCCACCCCGGCGGCCACTCCGGTGAGGGCGGCCTGCACCGCTTCGAGGACGAGGAGCGCCGTCCCCACCGCGACCCGCGCGACGCCACCGACGTCGACCTGGAGGCCATCAACAACCAGTACCACTACACGCTCTACTCGGTCTTCCGCCTGACCCGCCCGCTGCCCGCCTCCCAGCCCGAGCGCGAGCAGCTCCTGGGGGAGAGCGCCAACTTCGTCGAGGCCGGCGGCGTGACGACGCGCGGCTGGTACGACGTCGGGGGCCTGCGCGCCGACGCCGACCTGCTCGTGTGGTGGCTCGACGACGACCCCGAGGTCCTTCAGGACGCCTACCACCGCCTGCGCGGCAGTGCGCTGGGCCGCTACCTGGAGCCGGTGTGGTCCTGCATGGGGTTGCACACGCCCGCCGAGTTCAACCCCCGCCACGTGCCGGCCTGCCTGGCCGGGGTGGCGCCGCGCGACTGGGTCATGGTCTACCCCTTCGTGCGCTCCTACGAGTGGTACCTGCTCGACCCCGAGGAGCGCTCGCGCATGATGGCCCAGCACGGGCGCCACGGCTTCTCCAAGTACCCCGACGTCAAGGGCTCGACCCTGTCCACCTTCGGTCTGAGCGACTACGAGTGGATCCTCGGCTTCGAGGCCGACAGCCTCGACCGGCTCGAGGGGGTCCTGCACCACCAGCGCTACACGGAGGCGCGTATGCACGTGCGCGTGGACACGCCCTTCTACACCGGGCGTCGCGTCAGTCCGCAGGAGTGGGCCCAGCGCCAGCCCTGGGCCTGAGCGGCCGGGGACGCTCGACGCCGTCGGGGACACTCCACGCCGGCCGGGGACTGTTTGCGCGTTGGGGGACAGCATTCCTGTCCCCCAACGCGCAAACAGTCCCCGTCGTAGCAACGGGGTCGACGAAGGTCGAGACATGTTCGTGATCTTCGCGGTACTGTCGACGGGTTGGTTTCCGCCGGGTTGATTCCGGCCGACAGTCAGGAGCCCCCCGTGGCACATGCCGAGAACCGCCCCGTGAGTCGAGCCGGAGCCCGCCGTCGAGCCGCCGCACTGGGCTGCCTGCTGCTCGCCGGCTCGCTGGCCCTGACCGGCTGCTCCTCCAAGGACTCCAAACCCGACGCCAAGGTGCCTGCCAGCAGGGTCGGCTCTACGGGGAAGCCGACGTCGGCCCCCTCGGCTTCCGCTACGGCGTCGGGCACTGCCGGCACCGTCACCGCGGCCTCCCTGTCCGACGCCCAGCTCGGGTACACCGTCACCGCGATCCCCGCCGGTCTCGACGTCAAGCGGGTCGCGATCCTCCAGGACTTCGTGGCCTACGACCAGATGTCCTGGAAGCTGTGGGTCGGCGGCGGGCAGGACACCAGCAAGGTCCCCACCGTCACCACCGGCAACCTCCAGCAGCAGCTCATCAACGACGCCGCTACCTTGCAGAACACGGGGCAGAAGGCCAAGACCCCGGTCAAGGTCGCGATCTCCGAGGTCGCCATGAGCGCCGACGGCCAGAGCGCCACCGTCTCCTACTGCGTGGACATGACGCAGGTGACCTACGTCGACGCACAGGGCAAGGACGTCACCGAACCATCCAACAAGGTGCGCATCCCGGCGAAGAACACCATGGTGCCCGGTAGTAACGGGCACTGGCTCGCCTCCGAGGAGGAGGAGACCGGCGAGCCGAACACCTGCAAGGTCGGTTGAGTGGATCGCCAGAGAAGCTCGTCTGGGCAGGTAAGCCTTGGTTTCAGGTGAGGCATGGCTTGCCTGTGAATCATAAGTAACACCCACGGGGGTTGGCGATGTAGTAAAGTGATGGCCATGAACGCAGACACCATGACAACACCGTCCATCAACCTCTCCTTCACCGCCTCCGCCGCCCTGAGCGACAACCTCCAGCGCGTCCTGACCGACCTCATCGCCCTCGAGCTGGTCGGCAAGCAGATCCACTGGAACATCGTTGGCCCGAACTTCCGCGACGTCCACCTCAACCTTGACGAGGTCGTCGACATCGCCCGCGAGGGCTCCGACGAGGTCGCCGAGCGCATGCGCGCCATCAACGCCGTCCCCGACGGCCGCCCGGCCACCGTCTCCGCCGCCACCACCGTGCCGGCCGCCCCCGAGGGCGAGATCCTCACCAGCGAGGGCGTTGCCTACATCGTCTCCGCCATCGAGGCCGTCGTCGCCACCCTGCGCGGCGTGGACGAGGACGTCGACTCCGAGGACCCCACCTCCTCCGGCATCGTCGAGGACCTCATCGGCAAGCTCGAGCAGCAGGCCTGGTTCCTCTCCGCCGAGGTCCGCAAGCCCGTCCGCTGAGCCTGAGGCTCGCGCCGACGCGCTGACTCCATCACGTGGGGCCCACCTCCTTGAGAGGTGGGCCCCACGTTTGCGTCTGCGGGCCGGACTGCTGGCTCCGGGGGTTGTTCGCCGGGGGTGGTCCCAGATCTCATGCCCGCCAGTCGCCCAGGGCTCCTTCCAGGCAGCCCAGCGCCGCGTCAACCAGGCTGTGGCGCTGGTCGTCGGGGCAGCCGGCGTGCACCCAGCGCAGGCAGGCATCGTCGAGGAATCCCAGGTAGCCCCACAGGGCGAAGTCGTCGCGGTGGCCCCGGCTGCCGCCGACAACCTCGGCCAGGGCTGCCACCGCCGCCTCGCGCGCCTGCCGCCTCACTCGGGCGGCCTCGTCACCCGGGTCGTGCCCGGCCAGCGCTTGGTAGGTCACCCAGCCGGGGGAGCGTTCAGCGATGAAGTCCAGGTAGGTCAGCACCGATGTCCGCACCCGGTCCCGGGCCGACGACCCCTCCGGCAGGGCGTCGTCGGCCCTCCGGGTGCGCTCGGCCAGCTCGTCAGCGGCACGCCGGAGGACCTGGGCGTAGAGGCCGGCCTTCCCGGCGAAGTACTTGTGCACCAGCGCCTCGGAGGCCTGAGCCTCCGCAGCGACCTCGACCAGCGAGACCTCCTCGTACGGGCGGCTCGCGAAAGGCCCTGTCTCGCCGCGGACAGGATCATCTCGCGGCGCTCGGCGGGATCCATGCGCAGGCGGGGACGCTTGTCGGTACGAGACGGCACCTTGACATGCTAACGGGTGCGGCGGCACCCTTGGAGGCATGGTTAGTGAGTCACCTGGAATAAGCCGTCCCGCAACCCCCGCCTGGATCGATCACGCCATCTGGTGGCAGGTCTACCCCCTCGGCGCCACCGGCGCACCCGTCCGCCCCGAACCGGGAACGCCGTTGACCGAGCCCGGCGCCCCCGCGCGCTTGGACCGCCTGGAGCCCTGGCTCGACTACGCCGTCGAGCTCGGTGCGAATGGTCTGTCGCTCGGGCCGATCTTCGCCTCCTCCACCCACGGCTACGACACCACCGACCACCTGCGCATCGACCCCCGCCTGGGGACGACTCCGCCTTCGACCGCCTCGCCGAGGCCTGCCGCACCCGAGGCCTGTCCCTCATGCTCGACGGCGTCCTCGGGCACGTCGGCACCGAGCACCCCCTCTTCCGGGCCGCCCGCGCCGGGGGAGAGGAGCGCGGCCTCTTCCGCTTCGACGACGCCTCCGTCGGGGATGGTGCTGGCGGGAGCGATGCCGAACCGTCCGGCCCCGGCTACGCCACCTTCGAGGGGCATGAGTCCCTGGCCGCCCTCAACCACGACTCCGCCGAGGTGCGCGACCTCGCCGTGCGGGTGCTCACCCACTGGCTCGACCGCGGCGCGAGCGCCTGGCGCCTGGACGCCGCCTACGCCGTCGACCCCGCCTTCTGGGCGAGCGTCCTGCCCGCCGTGCGCGAGCGCCACCCCGACGCCTGGTTCATGGGCGAGGTCATCCACGGTGACTACGCCGGCTTCGTGGAGGCCTCCACCGTGGACACCGTCACCCAGTACGAGCTGTGGAAGGCCACCTGGAGCTCGCTGGCCGACGTCAACTTCTACGAGCTCGACTGGTGCCTCAAGCGCCACAACGAGCTGCTGGACCGGTTCGTCCCGGCCACCTTCGTCGGCAACCACGATGTCACCCGCATCGCCAGCAAGGTCGGGGCCGGCGGGGCGGCGCTCGCCGTCGTCCTGCTCATGACGGTGGGTGGCGTGCCCAGCGTCTACTACGGGGACGAGCAGGCCTTCCGTGGGGTGAAGACCGAGACCCTCGGCGGCGACGACGAGGTCCGCCCCGCCCTGCCTGCCACGCCGTCCGGGCTCGCGCCGCAGGGGGCTTGGATGCTGCGGCTCCATCAGGACCTCATCGGGCTGCGACGCCGCCACCCCTGGCTCGTGCGCGCCCGCACCGAGGTCACCGAGCTGGACAACCCGCGACTGTCCTACGACGCCGTCGGCCAGGAGGGCCAGCGGCTGCACGTGAGGCTGGCCCTGGAACCGACACCCCGTGCCGAGGTGTGCGCCCCCGGTGAGGCGCCGCTCGTCGTCGAGCCGCCCGCGGAGTGAGGGACCTGCGCGCTGACGGGGCAAGTCTTCACCGGCGGGGACATGTCGTTGCAGCCGGGGACACTTTGCCGCCGGCGGGTGTCATCGACGCGTCCGGGGACAGGATTCCCGTCCCTGCACGCGCGGACTGTCCCCGGCCGGAAGAGACGGCACCCCGCCGCGCAGAATGTCCCCGGCCGCATCCTTCGTGGTGCTGCGCAAGGCAATCGGGGGTGTCCCCGGCAGCGCGGAATGTCCGGTGCGGCCTCGGATGTCAGTGCGGCCTCACATCTCGGCGGGGTCGGGAGAAACAGTGCAGAACCGGCGTCGGTAGGCCGACGGCGTCGTGCTCAGTATCCGTGCGAAGGCCTGGCGCATAGTGATGGCGCTGCCGAAGCCGCAGGTTGAGGCCACCTGCTCGATCGCCAGGTCCGTGCTCTCCAGAAGGCGCTGGGCCTCGCGCACCCGCTGCGCGCGAACCCATGCTGCAGGTGCGGTGCCAGTCGACTCCCGGAAGGTGCGGATGAAGGAGCGGGTGCTCATCTGCGCCTTCCTCGCCAGCCGTTCCACGGGTAGCGGCTCGCCCAGGTGCTCCATCGCCCAGGCCACCGTGCTGCCGATCGGGTCGTCGTCGGCGCGCCGCGGCACCGGCCGCTCGATGTACTGTGCCTGCCCGCCTTCGCGATGCGGTGCGATGACGAGCTGACGCGCGACCTCGTTGGCGGCCTGCGCCCCCAGGTGCGTGCGCACCAGGTGGAGGCAGGCGTCCAGGCCCGACGCCGCACCCGCGGAGGTCAGAACATCGCCATGGTCCACGTAGAGGACCGACTCGTCCAGCGCGATCTCCGGGTGCTCGCGCGCCATCGGCTCGAAGGCCCGCCAGTGCGTCACCGCTCGGCGCCCGCCGATGAGACCGGCCTCGGCCAAGGGGATCGCCCCCAGGCACAGGCCGACGACGCAGGCTCCCCGCGCATGTGCGGTCTTCAGGAGTGAGCGCAGCTCCTCCTCGGCGGGGCGGCCGTCAGAGAACCACGCGGGGACCACAACGACATCGGCCTCGCCCGCCAACTCCGGACCTCCCAGGCCGCCAAGGATGTAGCCCTCCGAGGTGCGGATGGCGGCGGTGCGCGATGGCGCGCTGGGCGGCGATGGGCTTGCACCTTCCTTGGGGGCCACGGTCTCCTCCGGGGGCGTCGCCGACTCGGAGGCGGTGGTGAACAGTGAGACCTGCCAGTTCGCAAGACCCAGCCGGCTCACGGTCCCGAAGACCATCTGGGGGATCGACAGGTGGAACATGGTGATGCCGTCGAAGGCGTAGACGGCGATATGCATGCGACCTCCCTGAGCACGTCCCGCCTGGCGCTGAACCGGTGTCCCTCAATACCTGGCGTGAAACCATCGATACGTAGCATATGCGCCACTGGTGGACACCAGTCCGATCGCACATCCTGAGTGTCACCACGCAACCGCCGCGCCACGGCGCACACGTTTGGAGACACCGTGACTGATCGCGATGAACTGGTACGAACCGTCCCGAGCAGGGCTCTGGTCCTCGTCGACGTACAGAATGAGTACGCCCACCTTCCGCTGCGCATTCGCTACCCGCGCCTGCGCGACTGCCTGGAGCAGATCGAGCGGGTGCTCGACGCCGCCGAGAGCGCCGGACTCCCCGTGGTCTGCGTGCAGCACGCCGGTCCGCCCGGCGGCGCCATCTTCGCTCCCGGTGGGAAGGGCTTCGAGCTCTGCCCGCGTATCGAGAGCCGGCGGACCCCGCAGTGGAAAAGCGTCGTCAAGCACCGCGGTTCGATCTACGCGGGAACCGACCTCGCCGCATGGCTGCACGAGCAGGGCGTCGACACTGTGACGCTCGTCGGCTTCATGGTGAACAACTGCGTCCTGGCCTCGGCGGCCTGGGGAGAGACGATCGGCCTGGCCACGGAAGTGCTCTCCGACGCCGTCGGCGCCATCAACCTGCGCAACCGCGCCGGCAAGGCGGATGCGCGCACGGTGCATACCACGCTCATGGCGCTGCTGCACTCCAACTGGGCGGCGGTGGCCACCACTGACGACTGGTGCCGGGCGCTGGCTCGCCGCGAGCCGCTGCCGCGCAGCAACCTGGTCGTCTCTGCGATGGCTCCGTTCTGACGGCGTTGTTGATGGCAGAGACGTTTTGTCGTGGCCGGGGGCGTTCGACGCCGGCGGGGACACTTTGCCGCCGGCGGGTGCCATCGACGCCTACGGGGACAGGAATCCCGTCCCTGCACGCGCGGACTGTCCCCGTCCGGAAGAGACGGCACCCCGCCGCGCGGAACGTCCCCGGCGATGTCGCCGGCCGGAGCTCGCAGCCGGGGTTTGCGACGCTCGTCTAAACCGTGATGAGTGGGAGACTGGAGTGGATGGTGCTCAGGTCTTCAGGGTCGGAGGTCACCACGGTGTGCCCCTGCTCCTGCGCCAGCAGGGCGACGTGAACATCAACGATGTCCCGATGGCCGCTGCGTCCGCATAGCAGGCCGACGGCTCGTGCGGTCGTGTCGTCCAGTGGTGCCACGTGCACAGTGGGATCCGCCAGCAGTCGTGCGACGCGGGCCTGCCGCGGACCGCCCCGCCAGGCCTGTGCTACGACGCCGGCTGGCACGCTCAGAGGCAGGCCCGTCTCCAGTGCTCGGCGAAGGAGCGCGCGAACCCGCGAGTCCCCGCGCTCAAGTGCGAGTAGTGCGCCGGTGTCGAGGGTCAGGCCCTTGACACTCTTCTTGCTGGCGGTGGTCACGCCAGTCCCAGCGCCTTGTTCGCCCAGGCCAGGTCCGCCTCGTCGACGGGACCGAGCTCGCGATCAAGGTCGTCCAGCAACTGGGCGAGGTCGTCCTCCCGCTGCACACGGGCGACCGCCGCGCTGATGAAGCCCGACACCGACGGAGCCCTGCCCTGCTCGACCGCGCGACGAATCGAGATGACCTGCTCGTCTGGGAGGCTCACCGCGATCTTCTGAGTCATACCCGGATCATACCAAGGGGTGCAGAGGCCCTGCGCCGAGGTGTGCGTCCCCGGTGAGGCGCCGCTCGTCGTCGAGCCGCCCGCGGAGTGAGGGAGGGGACCTCGCGTGGGCGGGAGCGTCGGCCGGCTTGCGTCCTGGCGGTCGAGGAATAGGCGGGCCCGTGCGTTGACGGGGACACTTCTTCACCGGCGGGTGCCGTCGACGCGTCCGGGGACAGGAATCCCGTTGCCGTACGCGCAGGTTGTCCCCGGCCGGAAGGGACGGCACCCCGCCGCGTGGAATGTCCCCGGCAGCGCGGCCAACAGCAATGCGGATCACCTTGACCCTCACGTAGCGTGAGGGACGAGGCTGCCCCGCATGAGCACCTTCAACGCATTTGAGATGAGCCCCGTGCCCGCGCCCAGCGAGGACGCCCAACCGCCCGAGCCCTTCCACGGCATCTACGGCATGCCGATGTTCGTCACCGTTCCGACGTCGGACCTGGACACCTCGGTCGACTTCTGGACTGAGGCGCTGGGCTTCTTCACTCTGTTCAGCATTCCCGGCCAGCTGGTGCACCTGCGCCGCTGGGCATTCCAGGACGTCCTCCTGGTGCCGACGCCGCAGGCGCCCGCTCCGGCCGACGGCCCCTCGATGAGCGTCAGCTTCTCCTGCGTCCTGTCCCAGATCGATGAGATCGCCGCAGCCTGCGAGCAGCGCCGGCCGGGCAGCGTCACCGGCCCGCGCGTCACCCCGTGGAACTCCCGCGAGGTCGAGGTCGTCACCCCCGAGGGCGTGCGCGTCATCCTCACCGCCGCCAGGCCGCTGGACCCGAACAGCGCGCAGGCCGAGGGCCTCCGGCGCATCGGCATCGAGGTTCCTGAGGCCTGACCGCAACTGCCGTACCCCTCGTGCGGCCGGGGACATATCGTCACGGCCGGGGGCATTCGACGCCGTCGGGGACAGTAATCCTGTTCCCGTACGCGCACACTGTCCCCGGCCGGAAGAGACGGCACCCCGACGCGCGGAATGCCCCCGTCGGCGTACCCGGATGCCCCCGGATATCCCCGTCGATGCCCCCGACCGAAGGCGGCAGCTGGCGTCAGGACGCCGGGTGGAAGCGCGCGCGCCCGACGTCGGGTCGGCCAGCCAGGCCAGGGCCGCCTCAATGCGTCCGGGGGTCGAGCTCAGCAGCGGCTCGGGCAGCGCGTCCGGCGCGAACCAGCCCACCTGCGTGGACTCGTCGTCGGCCACGTGGGCGCGATCCGCGCTGCCGGGCCTCGCTCGCCCCACGAAGTTGATGTCCATGAACACGCAGTTGTCCCCGTTGGGAAAGGCGAAGGGCTCGCCCGCGGTCACGCTTGTGATGGCCAGCACCTCCACGTCCACGCCGGTCTCCTCCAGGCATTCGCGCCGGATCGCCACCGCCGGCTGCTCGCCGGGCTCGGGGATGCCGGAGACCACCGCCCAGCGCCCGTTGTCGGCGCGCCGACCCAGCAGGAGCCGGCCGGCCTCGTCGACGACGACGATGCTCACCCCCGGCAGCCACAGCATGTCGTGCCCGATCCTCTGTCGCAGGGAGACGATGAACTCCGGAGTCGCCATGCCGCGAGCCTAGACGATCACCCGCTGAGCGGGTGGAGTGGGAGGCGACCGCGGGGGCTGGCGGCTGCCAAGTGCCGGCACTCGCCTAACACTTCGACCGAATCTTCAAAAAAGACCCGGAGCCGCGTCGATTATGAAGATTCGGTCGAAGTGATGAGGGTGTGGGGGGTGTGCAGGGGTGAGTGGTGTGCGGGCGGGGCGGCGGGCGTTCCCCGCCCATATGAGCATGGCGACGATGACCCTCGTGAGGGCCGCCATGACCCACGCCGTGACGAACATGTAGGTGTAGGCAATGGCCGGCCACTTCCAGGTGCCGGTCTCCCGGCGCATTGCCGCAGCCGTGGCCATGCACTGCAGGGCGTAAACGAAGAACACCAGGATCGCCGCGATCGTGGCCGGATTGAACAGCTGGTCGCCGGCCTTGTTGGTGAGCGTGTCCTTCTGGTACGTCATGGTGGCCAGGTGCGCGCTGGGTTCCTCGGGGTCCTCGGCGGCGGCGATCTGGCCGAGGGTGGCCACGAAGGTCTCGCGCGCCGCCAGCGAGGACAGGATCGCCACGTTGACGCGCCACTCGAAGCCCAGGGGCTCGAAGACCGGCTGCACCGTCTTGCCGATGGCGGCCGCCCAGGAGTTGTCCATCGTGTAGGAGGTCTTCTGCGCCTCCAGCAGCTTGCCGAGCTCCTCGGGGTCGGTGATGACTGCCCGTCATCGCCCTTGATGGTCGACGACGCCGGGTCCTCCACCGCCGCAGACACGGCCGCGCACTCGGCGCTGGCGGAGCAGTGGGCGTTGAACTGCTCGTCGGAGCGCATGGGGACGTTGAGCAGCACCCACAGGATGAGCGTGGTCAGGGCGATGACGGTCCCGGCCTTCTTCACGAAGCCCTTGCAGGCGTCCCACACCATGATGAGGACGGTGCGCGGCCGCGGCAGCCGGTAGGGCGGCATCTCCATGTAGAAGGGCAGCAGCACCCCGCCGCGGTCGGTGAGGCGCTTGACCACCCAGGCGGCCGTCATCGCGGAGACCGCTCCCAGCAGGTAGAGGGCGAACATGACGGTGCCGCGCGCGCTCAGCGGCCCGATCTTGGCGTCGGAGGGCACCATGATGGAGGTGAGCAGGACGTAGACGGGCAACCGCGCCGAGCAGGTCATGAGCGGGGCGGCCAGCATTGTGGCCACCCGGTCCTTGGCGCTGGGCAGCGTGCGGGTGGCCATGATCCCGGGGATCGCGCAGGCGAAGGAGGACAGCAGCGCCACGAAGGCCCGCCCCTCCAGTCCGGCCCGGCTCATGATCCGGTCCATGAGGAAGGCGGCGCGCGACATGTACCCCACGCCTTCGAGGAAGGCGATGATGAGGAACATGATGATGATCTGGGGGACGAAGGTGAGCACCGCGCCCACACCCCCGATGAGACCGTCCCCCCAGGAGCCCGGCCAGCAGCGGGTGGGACTCGTCGAGCCAGCCGTGCACCAGCTCCCCCAGGGCGCTGAATCCGCCCTCGACGGCGTCCTGGAAGGGAGCCGCCCAGGTGAAGATCGCCTGGAAGAAGATGTACATGATGGCGAAGAACACCAGGGATCCCAGGACGGGGTTGAGCAGGACCTTATCGACGGCGGTCGTGATGCGGTCCTGCTGGGGTGCCTGGTAGTCGGCGGCCTGCAGGATGGAGTCGGCCCAGGAGGCCACCTCGGTGGGCTCCGTCGGCGCGGGTAGCGGCGGGCGCTGCCAGGAGGGGATGTTGGTGAGCTGCTCGCGCAGCTCGGGGATGCCGATGCTGCGGTTGCCGACCACTCGCACCGCCGGGATCCCCAGGGCCTGCCCGAGGGCCGCCACGTCCAGGCGCCCGGCGCGCCGCGTGAGCTCGTCGGTCATGGTGACCACCAGGCAGTGGGCAGCTCCAGGGACAGGGCCTCGGCGACGAAGTTCAGCCCGCGCCGTAGCGTCGTGGCGTCGACGACGACCACGAGGGCATCGGGCACGGTGATGCTCTGTGAGGCGTCGGTGAGGACGTCACGCACCACCTGCTCGTCGGGGCTGATCGGGTTCAGGGAGTAGGCGCCCGGCAGGTCCTCGATGGTCAGGCTGGTCTCGCCGATCCGGCAGGTCCCCAGCGACCGCGCCACGGTGACGCCGGGGTAGTTGCCGGTCTTGGCGTGCAGACCGGTCAGGGCGTTGTAGATGGAGGTCTTGCCGGCGTTGGGGGCCCCGGCCAGAGCGACCCTCAGGGCGCCGGCCACCAGGGTCTTGGAGCTGGAGGAACCGCAGTGGCAGTCGGGGGCGCCGGGGACCTCGGAGGCTGCGCAGTGGTCGCTCATGGGCGCTGCTCCTCACGATCGGTAGTGCTGGTCCGCTGTCCGGTGAGGGGCTCGACGACGTCGGCCTCGGTGAGGACCTCGACGTGAACCATGCGGGCCTCGTGGCGGCGCAGGCACAGCTCGTAGTCGGCGACGCGGTAGACCACTGGGTCACCCAGCGGGGCGCGGCGCAGGGGCGTCACGGTTCGGCCGGGCACGAAGCCCAGGTTGCTCAGTCGCTGGGAGATGGGGTCCTCGGCCGTGTCCTCCTGCAGGGCGATGACCCGGGCGCTGGTCCCCAGACGCAGATCGGACAGGCACGTGTGCGTCGACGGCGGGGCGGCTCCTGCGCCGGCCGGTGTCGTTGTGCTGTGAGGTGAGACTGCAGTCGCCATGTTGCTCTCAGAGCTCCTCGGATCCTAAGTCTGTGATTGGTCATGATGCGGGAGTACACATCGACCATGACATTCTAAGGTGAGGCTTAACTATCGTCACGACTTTGGGACGGCACCGACACAGATCAGGGGTGGGCCCACGCCCCGCAACACGTCGAGCCGGGCACTTCTCGCGCAGCCGGGCGGAAAAATGGCGGGGCTGTGCGAAAAGTGCCCGGCTCGTTGGCGGGCTGCTTGGGGGGAGGGTCTACTCGTCGATCCGGCGGACCTCGACCAGCCAGGGGCACCGGCGCCGCAGCAGGTGCTCGAAGCGCGCGTGCATCGTGATCTCCGCGGCCGGGCAGTGGTCGCAGGCGCCCTCCATGGCGATCTCGACGACGCCGTCGCGCACCGAGTGCACCACGAGCGCGCCCCCGTGGCTGTTGACGAAGGTTCCCAGGGAGCCGTCGGCGATCTGCCGGGCGGCGGCCTCCAGGGCGTCGTCGGGGCCGGAGGCGTGGGCGGTGGCGGCGCCCTTCCACGACTTCGGGGCGCCCAGGGCGTCCACCAGCGCGGATCGCACGCGGGCCCCCTCCGTGCGCCAGTCGTGGCCGGTGCCCAGGAGGGTGAGCACCCCGCCGCCGTCGACCCTCACCGAGCGCAGGGTGCCGTCATCCAGGAGCTGCTGGAGAAGCGCCGGGGCGTGGGCGACCTCCCCGGTGAAGGCCAGCAGGCCGTCGGGAATGACCCACCGCAGCACGTCGGGGTCCGGCGTGGTTGTCGGGTGCGTGGGAACGACGGGCACGGCTGCCTCACTCCTCCTGATGTCCGGGGTGCCCCCGCCGTCGCGGGGGCACCGTCCTGGTCACTGCTTCGTTGTGCTCCAGCTACATGAACGCTGCCACGAGTGCGCGGCTGAGGGCCGCCATGACCCAGGCCATGACGAACATGTAGGTGAAGGCGATGATCGGCCACTTCCAGGTGCCGGTCTCGCGGCGCATCGCACCGGCCGTGGCCATGCACTGCAGGGCGTAGACGAAGAACACGAGGATCGCGATGACGGTGGCCGGGTTGAACAGCTGGTCGCCGGCCTTGTTGGTCAGGGTGTCCTTCTGGTAGGTCATCGTGGCCAGGTGGGCGCCGGGGTCCTCGGGGTCCTCGGCGGCGGCGATCTGGCCGAGGGTGGCCACGAAGGTCTCACGGGCCGCCAGTGAGGACAGGGTGGCGACGTTGATGCGCCAGTCGAAGCCCAGGGGCTCGAAGACCGGCTGGACCGCCTTGCCTCCCTTGGCCGCCCAGGAGTTGTCCATCGTGTAGGAGGTCTTCTGGGCATCCAGCAGCTTGCCGAGCTCCTCGGCGTCAGTGATGACCTGCCCGTCATCGCCCTTGACGGTGGAGGACTCCGGCTTGTCCACGGCCGCCGCGATGGCGGCGCACTGCTTGTCGGAGGCGCAGAAGGCCTCGAACTGGGCATCCGAGCGCATGGGGACGTTGAGCAGCACCCACAGGATGACGGTGGTCATGGGTGATGATCGTGCCGGCCTTCTTCAGGAAGCCCTTGCAGGCGTCCCACACCATGATGAGGACGGTGCGCAGGCGGGGCATGCGGTAGGGCGGCATCTCCATGTAGAAGGGCAGCAGTACCCCGCCGCGGTCGGTGAGCTGCTTGACCACCCAGGCGGCCGCCATCGCGGAGACCGCGCCCAGCAGGTAGAGGGCGAACATGACCACGCCACGCGTGCCGAAGGGGCCGACCTTGGCATTGCCGTCGACCGTCAAGGAGATCATGATGACGTAGACGGGCAGGCGGGCCGAGCAGGTCATGAGCGGGGCGGCCAGCATCGTGGCCACCCGGTCCTTCGTGGAGGGCAGTGTGCGGGTGGCCATGATCCCGGGGATCGCGCAGGCCAGTGAGGACAGGAGCGCCACGAAGGCCCGCCCCTCCAGGCCGGCGATGCTCATGACCTTGTCCATGAGGAAGGCGGCTCGGGACATGTACCCCACGCCCTCCAGGACGGCGATGATGAGAAACATAATGATGATCTGGGGGATGAAGGTGAGCACCGAGCCCACACCCCCGATGAGACCGTCCCCCAGGAGCCCGGCGATGAGCGGATGGGACTCATCGAGCCAGTTGTGCACCAGTCCGCCCAGGGCGTTGAACCCGCCCTCGACGGCGTCCTGGAAGGGCGCAGCCCAGGTGAAGATCGCCTGGAAGAAGAGGAACATGATCGTGAAGAACACGATGGTGCCGGGGATGGGGCGCAGCAGGACCTTGTCGACCGCGGAGGTGATCTGGTCGTTCTGGGGCGCCTGGTAGTCCGCGGCGGCCAGCACCGAGTCGGCCCAGGAGGTGATCTCGTCGGGGTCGGTGGGCGGCGGCAGCGGGGTGCGCTGCCAGTTCTCGACCTGGGCGAGCTGGGCGCGCAGGTCGGGCATGCCGACGCCGCGGTGCCCGATGACTCGCACGGCCGGGATCCCCAGGGCCTGCCCGAGGGCCGCAACGTTGAGCCGGCCCGTGCGGCGGCTGAGCTCGTCGGTCATGGTGACCACCAGGCAGGTGGGCAGCTCCAGGGCGAGGGCCTCGGCGATGAAGTTCATGCCGCGCTGCAGGGTCGTGGCGTCGACGACGATGACCAGGGCGTCCGGGGCGCTGACCGTGGTCGAGGTCCCGGTGAGGACGTCGTGGACGATCTGCTCGTCGGGGCTGATCGGGTCCAGGGAGTAGGCGCCCGGCAGGTCCTCGATGGTCAGGGTCTTGCCGCCGACCTTGCAGGTTCCCATCGACCGTTGGACGGTGACGCCGGGGTAGTTGCCGGTCTTGGCGTGCAGGCCGGTCAGGGCGTTGTAGATGGAGGTCTTGCCGGCGTTGGGGGCGCCGGCCAGGGCAATGCGGGGAGCGCCGGCCACCAGGGTCTTGGAGCTTCCTGAGCCGCAGTGGCAGTCGGCGCCGTCATAGGGCTGCTCGCAGTGCTGCGACTGCCCGGTGGCGTGCCGCGTGATGTCGTGGGTGCTCACAGAGTCTCTCCCGTGTTCGGTGCTTCGGGGTCGTCGGCCGCGTGCCGTCCGGCCGGCCGGGGTTGGAGGATGATGCGGTTCTCGGCCTCCACCGTGGTGACCTGGATGAGCCGGGCCTCCTGGCGGCGCAGGCACAGCTCATAGTCGGAGACGCGGTAGACCACCGGGTCCCCCATCGGGGCACGGCGCAGAGGCGTGACGATCCGGCCGGGGACGAAGCCCAGGTTGCGCAGGCGCTTGATGAGGACCCCGCCGACGCCGTCGTCGGCCAGGCCGGTGATACGTCCGCTGGTTCCGGGGCTCAGGTCCGATAGTGCGAAGGTGGCTGCACCCGGTTCGGGAAGGTATGAGGTGCCTTCGGTGGCACGGTGTCGTGGAACAGCAAAATCCATGGTGTCCTCAGATCGACATGAAGAGGGCTTCGTCGATATGAGTCTAAGGCAATGCTTCTCAACCTCGCAGCAGGTCAGGAGGCCTTCTGCTGCGTTGAGACGCATCTGCGCGGAGGGGTGGTGGGAAGGAGATCCGATTTCTTAGTGAAACCTGGGAGTGGAAACTAAGGTCGCCCTGAGCTGAGTGGGGCTCGGTGGAGGGGTCATCCCATATAAAATATACTGCGACCACTTCCTGCCTCCGCGGAAAGGTCGAAATTGCGGAAGCAGGAAGTGGTTGGTCGATAAGATGTCGGGATGGTTGGTTGGGGATATTTCTACCTGAAGCCGAGAGCTGTTTCCCCATGCTCTGCGCCCTCGGGACTTACGAGAGGGATCGAGGTGTCAGGTGAGGTGAGGATGGGTTAGCGGGCGGAGGGGTCGGGCATGTTCTGGGCGCCCAGGTAGTACACGTAGCCGAGCGGCACCACGAAGAAGAAGAAGGCGGCGCGGACCAGCCAGGCATTGACGTTCCATTTGTTGGCCAGGCCTCCGCAGACGCCGAGCCAGATCTTGTCAGCGGAACGGGCGGGCCAATCGAAACCAGTAGAATTCTGTGCTGTCATGGCGCATATTCTGCAATGCCTGATGCACCGATGTCACGCCGGGGTCACGGCCTGAATAAATGAGTGTCCAACAGGGGGTGACCGGGTGGTGAATATATCTGGTGTGGGGCTTGCGCGCATTGAGGGGGCAAGATGCGGGAGGGTTTCCTCCCACTTCCATGGGACGAACCTTGGAAAATACTTGATATCCAATAAGAGTGACGTGAATCTCTCCACGAGTCTCTCTTATTTGGTCCGATATCTCTTGTGAAAATAAGGGAGGTGTGACGACGGGCCTGTGTCGGGAGAGCTTCTACTCCCCGGACACAGGCCCGTCGTCACACCTCGGTACTGAGCGCTCAGCGGGGTCGGTTCATGGCCACGGCTCGGGCGCGCTCGGCCCAGGAGTCGTCGAGCGGCTCGGGCTCCCAGGTGGCGCCGGCGTGCTCGGCGGCGCGGGCCAGCAGCCAGTCGGCCACGGTCGGGTTCTTGGGCAGCAGGGAGCCGTGCAGGTAGGTGCCGATGACGTGGTGGACTCGCCCGCCCTCGGTGGAGTCCTTGCCGTTGTTGCCGTCGCCCATCTTCACGGTGCCGAAGGGGCGCGCGCGCCCGGCCCCAGGGTGGTCAGGCCGGAGTGGTTCTCGTAGCCGACCACCGCGCCGAACTCCTCGGTGTCCAGGGTGATGTTGCCGATGAGGCGGGTATCGCCGGCCACCGTATGGGCGTCCATGAGGCTGATACCGGGGATCTCCTGGCCCTTGGCGGTGGTGAAGCCGTGCCCGAAGAGCTGGTAGAGGCCGCAGATCGCCAGCATCGGGACGCCGTCGGCCGCCCACGCCTTGAGGGTGGGGCCGACCTTGACCAGGTCCTCCTTGATGCGGTCCTGACCGGAGTCCTGACCGCCGCCGCCCACGAGGATGTCGACGTCGCCCGGCAGCTCGTCGCCCGGGTCGTAGGAGAGCAGCTCAACGTCGTAGCCCTGCCACTGGGCGCGCCGCGCCAGCACGAGCGTGTTGCCCCAGTCGCCGTAGATGTTCATGTCCCGCGGGTAGAGCTGGAGCAGGCGCAGGTGCCCGCGGGCGGGGCCGTCAGTGGTGTGCTCGTAGCGCGCGGTCATGACATGACCTCCTCAACGTCCGTCATCTCGCCCAGGATCGAGCGCAGGGCCAGCATCGCGGTATAGGTGGTGAAGATCCGCATGGGGCGGTCGGTGTCGGCGGCCACCCGGCGCATGAGGGCCACGGCCTTGCGCAGGTCGGGCTCGACCTCGGCGACCTCGACCTCGTCGTAGCGCAGTCGCAGGGCCATGTCCCAGGCCCGCACCCCGGTGACGACGGCGACCCCGCCGGCGCGCAGGGCCGAGAAGTCCACGTCCCACAGCCAGGACATGTCCCGGCCGTCGGCGTACTCGTCGTTGATGGCCACGACCACCACCTCGCCGTCCTGGGCCTGGGAGGCCGCCGAGAGCAGCCCCATGCGGAAGCCGGCCGGGTTCTTGACCAGGGACAGCTGGACGGGGCGGCCGTCCAGGGTGAGGACCTCGCCGCGGCCGAAGGCGGCCTGCACGGTGCCCAGGGTGGTCAGCAGTCCGGGCAGGTCGGCGTCCTCGCCCAGCACCTCCAGCACCACCCCGAGGGCGGCGCAGGCGTTGAGCAGATTGTGGACGCCGGGGATGGTGAAGCTGACCTCGTGGGAGACCCCGTCCACGCGCACGGTGGCGCGCTGGCCGTCAATGGCCTCCAGGGTGACGCGCGGGCCGGGGGCCTGGCCGGCCTGACGGGGGCTGACCAGACCGGTGCGCAGGTCGTCGTCGGACAGGAACAAGGAGCGCAGGTCCTCCCCGGCGCCGAAGGAGACGACGCGGGCGCTGACGCCCTCCAGGAAGGCGGGGGCGGCCAGGCGCGGGTCGTCGCCGTTGAGGACGACGACATCGCTGGTGGCCTGGGCGATGGAGTGCAGCAGGGAGGCGGTGTAGTCGATCTCGCCGAAGCGGTCGAGCTGGTCGCGCATGACGTTGAGCAGGAGGCAGGCGCGCGGGCGGACCCGGGCCACGAAGTGCACGGCGTGGGCCTCGTCGAGCTCGAGGACGGCGATGTCGGCGTCCAGGTTGCCGGCGGCGTCGACCTCGGTGAGCAGGGAGGCGAGCACGCCGCGCACGAAGTTCGAGCCGGTCCGGTTGGTGAAGACCTTCAGGCCCTGCTCGCGCAGGAGCTGGACGACCATCTTGGTGGTCGTGGTCTTGCCGTTGGTGCCCGAGACGACGATGACGCCGCGGGGCAGGCGGCCGAGGGTGCGCTCCAGGAAACCGGGGTCGGTGCGCTCCATGACCAGGCCGGGGAAGGCGGTGCCGCCGCTGCCGCCGCCGCGCACGCGGGCGGCCAGGCGCGCTGTGCGGCCGAGGGCGACCGTAAGACGAGAACGCATGGAACTCCTGCTGGCTGAAGAGGGGCGCGCCGACGAAGTGATCGGGGCGCGGGTGCCCATATGGGCGGCTGTTGGTGTCCAATTGGGCACCAACTGGGCGTCAGTCTAGGGCAGCGGGGCCGGTCACGGATGCGTCACGATGCTCACGTGGTCGGCCCGGTTCGCGGGGGACGGAAGTGCTCGCCGGGGCGGCTCACTGGGGGACGACGACCTGCAGGGCGCCGTCCTCGACCTCGGCTCGCAGGGTGCGGGTAGAGCCGGCCGTGTCGCCGTCGAGCTCGAAAGGGACGGGACGGTCGGCCTCGATGAGGACCTTCCGGGCGCGGGTGAGCGTGAAGCCCTCCATCTCCTGGCCGGTGAGGATCTGCGCCCCCAGGCGGGCCCAGTCCACGACCTTGCCGGGGCTGGCCAGGAGCAGGTCGACCAGGCCGTCGGAGGGGGTGGCCCGCGGAAAGAGCGTCATGCCGCCGGTGATGGTGCCGACGTTACCCATGAGGGGCCATGACCATCCGACGGTGCACCGGGGGTGCGTCGTCGAGGGTGATGGTGGCGGTGAAGGGGTCGGGGACCGCGTTCTGGACGGCGGCCACCGCATAGGCGCCCGAGCGGATGACCTTCTTCAGGCCCACGTCGGTGGACTCCATGATCTGGGCGTCCAGGCCCATGCCGGCCATGACGACGAAGCGCTCCTGGCCGTCGTCGAAGGCGCAGGTGACCATGTCGATGGCCTGGAGGCGGCCGTGCAGGGCCAGGCGGATGGCGGCGTCGGTGTCCAGGGGGATGGACAGGTTGCGGGCCAGGAGGTTGCCGGTGCCGGCGGGGATGAGGGCCATGGGCATCTCGGTGCCGGCCAGCTCGGAGGAGACGGCGCGCACGGTGCCGTCTCCTCCGGCCACCATGACCAGGTCGACGCCGGCCTCCAGGGCGCGACGGGCCATGGAGCGGCCGGGGTCGTCGGGGGTGGTCTCCAGCCAGACGGTGGGCAGCCAGCCGGCGGCGCGCACCTCGGCGGCGACCCGACGGCGCAGGAGCGAGAGGTCGTCGAACTTGGTGGGGTTGTAGATGACGGCGGCGCGCTTCTCGCTGCTGGCGCGTGACAGACGGCGATTGACCCAGCTGGTGAGGATCGCGTCGATGCCGCCGACCCGCAGGGCCAGGTTCGCGAAGGCGGCGCCCAGTAGGAAGCCGCCGACGAGGTCGCTGAGCGCGGCCAGGCCCATGTACCACTGGCTGACGGCGGTCACGGCGACGGCCGCGTAGCCCAGGACGGTGCCGGCGGCGACCATGGTGCTGCGGTGGTGGGCGCGCGCGAGAGTCACCAGGACCCAGGAGGCCAGGGTCATCGCCGTGATGTGCGCGTTGGGGTAGGAGTACTCGAAGGCGGCGATGGAGTCGGCGAAGGTGGAGCCCGGGGCGGGGCGGGCCAGGTACAGAGCGATGAGGGTACTGCGTGGGGATGCCGGCGGCGGCGATGGCCAGTGAGACGCTCAGGCGGCGCATGCGGGCCGTGTAGGCGTAGGCGACCCCGGCCACGATGAGCCCTGAGGATGAGGAAGGGGTGGGTGAGGGTCGCGAAAGGCCTCGGCCAGCTGGCCGGCGGCCGACCTCAGCTGGGCGTCGGGGGTCGGCAGGAGGGCATCGATGGCCGGAGAGCGGCGCGTGGCGTCGGGGGCGAGTGGTCCCAGGGGCGCTCAGGTAGGTCCATACGAGGAAGGCCAGGGCGAAGCCGATGCAGAGACGGCCTCGACGTACTTCAGGCGTCGTGGGGCTCGGGGGAGGAGGCGGCGGTGGGGGCGGCGGAGTCGCATGGAGGCTCGGTCACGCGCGCTCGTCCTTTCCCCGGGTGAATTTCGGGAGCCAGCCTAGCCGGTGCGGCTGTGGGCGGCATATGTCCCGGCTGTGGGTGGCGAAGAGGGCGCGTGGGGGTGAGCGGAGCCGGTTCGACGGCGGAGCAGGGCGGCCCGCCACGTCGGGTGAGCGGCCGCGTGGGGTGAACGGGGCGGCGTCGGACTACCGGCGGTAACCGAACCAGAGCAGCGGCCTCGCGCATGGAGTCAGTCAGCCTGGAGTAGGGCAGCGGAGTGTTGCCGGCCTCGCGTACGGCGTCCTCAATGGTGTCGCGTACCAGCCAGACGTCGGCGGGGTTCATGACGGCGTTGACGGTCAGAGCGGCCTCGAAGCGGTCAGTGGGCAGACCGGTACGATCGCGGATCTGCTCGGCGGTGAGGCCGGTGAGGGCGAGGTTGGCGGAGAGCTCGCGGGCAGTGGCCTCGCGCTCGCGGGAACTCAGACTCATGAGGGCGATGCTACGCGTCGTGATTGTGGATGGCTCTGGGGTCGGCGGCGGGGGTGTGTTGACGGCAGGAGGGGTGAGGGAGGAAGAAGGGGTGTGGATGCGTCACGGATTCTTGAATTCGGTGACGCGTGCGTGCGTGAATAGTCGGCGTCGAGTAACCCGGCCGTCTGGAGCGCCGCGGCTACGCGTTGTGGCCTTGGGTGTCTGAGCGGCCTGTGAGTGCCTGGTGGCCCTCGCACCCCAGGCCGCGGGCGCGGTGGGCCTCGAGCGCCTGGGCGCCAAGGCGCTCACTTCCCAGGACCTCTCCGACGATGCGGACGGCCTTGTCGCCGTCGATCGGTTCGGGCAGGTAGGCCTCGTCCAGTGCGGGAAAGTCCTCCGCCAGCTCAGTGCGGGCACCTTGGCCCAGGGAGAGGCTGTCACCCCGGGCCCGGGAGAGCACCCCATTGATGACCCCGTTCAGCGCGAGCCGCCGTCGGCCGGCGATGCCGTGCTCCGCCAGGAAGGCCAGGTAGGGCTCCTCCTGCCGGTACTTGACCGCGAGCGATAGTGTGTGGAGGGCGTCTTGGAGCTCATCGATTCGTTGGGACTGCTCCTCAACCCGGCGACGCAGTTCCTCAAGTTCGGTGCTGGGATCCGGCATACGTGGCCTCCTTCCCGGTGGTTTCCTCACCTCAGGGTAGAGCGTGCGGCCGGTGGCCTCGTCCCGGGCTCCTACTGCACGAGGGTCGGGAGGTACTGGCCGTGGGTTGTGCGTACTGCACGAACCTCCGACCCCCATGCAGTACACCCGAGGTTCGTGCAATGGTGCCCGACGCTCGTGCAGTGCGGGCGGTCGGGCGTGACTGTGAAGCGAGCGGCCGCGCGATCGAACACCCGCGACGTGGGGAGGCTCGACGATTGGGCAAAGGCCCGCGAGTGAACTCGCAGGCCTTCTCATCGTCTCGCCGTCGGGGTGCTTAGCCTTCGGCCTGTCGACCCCTACGCGTCAGAAGCCCATGAGCAAGCTCATGGGCTTCTTTCTTGGGCGGGGTATTCGGCCTGGCGGCCTGCTACCCCCTCCTCTTCGAAGACCTCATGAGCAAGCTCATGGGTCTTCTCATCGTCGGGGTATTCGGCCTGGCGGCCTCTTACCCCTTCCTCCTCGGACGTCTCACGAGCAAGCTCGCGGACGTCCTCGTCGTCGGGGTGGCGGGATTTGAACCCACGACCTCTTCGTCCCGAACGAAGCGCGCTACCAAACTGCGCCACACCCCGTGTGCAGCAGGCGACAGCATAGCCTCCACCCACCGTGGGGAGGAAATCGGATCGGCTGAGTCCTCCGTCACGTCGGCGTTCGCTCCCCGTGGGAACCCGGTTGGCCCGAGGCGCCCACCGTGCCAGGCTGCTCATGGCCGGCCCATCTACTGGCCCGCGCCTCGGAGCGCTCTCACCGGCCCGGGCCCCTCATCCTCGGGCCCATCACGCCCGAGAAGGTGCCGAGAAGGTGAAGGACCGAGCAGCCTGAGATCACCTGCCGAGCGCCCGCCGCAGACAAGGAGCTCCCATGCGCATTGAGGCCGTCGTCGGTGACATCACCACCGAGAAGGTCGATGCCATCGTCAACGCCGCCAACAGCACCCTCCTGGGTGGAGGAGGAGTCGACGGCGCCATCCACCGCGCAGCCGGCCCCGGCCTGCTCGATGCCTGCCAGAAGGTACGCGACACCGAGCTGCCCGACGGTCTGCCGGTCGGCCGCGCCGTGGCCACTCCCGGCTTCGACCTGCCGGCCGCCTGGGTCATCCACACCGTGGGCCCCAACCTTCACGCCGGTGAGGACGACCCCGCCCTGCTGCGCGCCTGCTTCGACAGCTCCCTGGAGCTCGCCATCCAGCTCGGCTGCACCGGCATCGCTCTGCCGGCCGTCTCCGCGGGCGTCTACGGCTGGCCGATCGCCCGGGTCGCCGAGATCGCCGTGGCGGCGGCCCGCGCCGTCGAGCGGCTTGCCCGCACCGATCCCGACGCCGTCGGCAGCCTGGAACTCATCCGCTTCGTCCTGTCCTCGAAAGGCAACCACGAGGCCTTCGCCCGCGAGCTCGCGCGCACCGAGCACTGAGGCGCCGACCCGCCCGGGTCTTGCCTCTGCCATCACCTCTTTCCCCTCTCACCTCTTCCCTCTCCTCCCCTGAACCGACGGGGACATTCGACGCCGTCGGGGACAATCCATCGCGGCCGGGGACCACCCAGGACGGCCAGGGACGCCTGACGCGGCGGGGGACCGGAATCCTGTCCCCGGATGCGCGCACTGTCCCCGCCTGGAGGCAACGGCACCCGCCCGCGCGGACTGTCCCCGCCTGGAGGTGACGGCACCCGTCCGCGCGGACCGTCCTCCTACACTCGTCTTCATGACCAGCGACGCTCATCACGGACACCCCTCCACCACTCCGGGCTGCCCCAGTAGCCCCGGTGGCGTCACCGGACCTATCGGCCCCGCCGGCCGCGACCCCCTGCCCCTGGCGGGGCGCACCGTCCTGGTCACCGGGGTCAGCCGCCGCATCGGCATCGGCCACGCCATCGCCTGCCGCGCCGCCGACTACGGGGCGAGCATCGTCGCCCACCACTACCGCCCGCACGACGCCTCCCAGCCCTGGGGCGCCGACGACATCGACGCCGTCATGGACTCCATCCGCACCCACCTGGTCGGCCCCGCCCGGCTCGTCGACATCCCCGCCGACCTGGCCGCCCCCGGGGAGCCGGCCCGCGTCGTCGAGCAGGCCGCGGCCGCCGCCGGCCACCTCGACGCCCTCGTGTGCAACCAGGCCATGAGCAGTCCCGACGGGTCGCTCAGCGAGATGACCGAGGCCGTCCTGGACGCCCACTGGGCCGTTGACGCCCGTGCCTCCATCCTCCTGGCGCAGGCCTTCGCCGCCCAGGAGGGCTTCGCCGCCTCCGCCCCCGCCGGCTCCGCGCGCCGCCGCGGGGCCATCGTCTTCCTCACCTCGGGCCAGGGCCTGGGCCCCTTGCCCGGGGAGATCGCCTACGCCGCCGCCAAGGCCGCCATCGCCGGCCTCACCCCGACGATCTCCGAGGAGCTCATCGACGCCGGCATCACCGTCAACACGGTCAACCCCGGCCCCGTCGACACCGGCTACGTCACCGAGGCGGACCGCGAGGCGACCGCCGCCATGTTCCCCCAGGGGCGCTGGGGCGAGCCCGACGACGCCGCCCGCCTCATCACCTGGCTGCTCACCGACGAGGCCCGCTGGATCACCGGGCAGGTCATCAACTCCGAGGGCGGCTTTCGCCCGCTGGCGCCGCTGACTGCCGCGCCCAGGCGCCGGCGTACCTGTGCGCTCTGCATGCCCCTGTCCCTGCTGCGCCCCGTGATTTTTCACACACTTCGACCGAAACTTCATAGAAGACGCGGCTCAGCGTCGATTTTGAAGATTCTGTCGAAGTGTTAGCGGGGCACTGGTCGAAGTGTCGCGTGGGAAGGGTGTCGGGGGAGGTGCGGCTTGGTCGAAGTGTTGCGAGGTGCGCCGCCTCAGGCCGGCAGCAGGCGCAGCAGCGTGGCCTCGGGCCGGCAGGCCAGGCGCACGGGCGTGTAGGGGCTGGTGCCGAGCCCGGCGGAAACGTGCAGGTACATGTGGTCGGCGGCCCGGGGGTCCCCGAGCCGACCCGGCCACTGCGACAGCCCCGAGGCGCGCCCCGGGTCGAGGTCGCAGTTGGTCACCAGTGCCCCCACCCCGGGCACGCACAGCTGCCCGCCGTGGGTGTGCCCGGCCAGCACCAGGTCGACGTCGTCGGCCGACATCGCCTCCAGGACCCGCCGGTAGGGGGCGTGCGTGAGCCCCAGCCGCAGAGCCCGGCCCTCGTGGTCACGGATCGCCGGCAGAGAGGTGGCCGACTCCGCCGAGTCGGCGGCCTCGGGGACGGGCAGGACGTCGCGGTTGGCGTGCGGGTCGTCGACGCCGACCAGCTCGATGCGCCGCCCGCGCACGGTCAGCGAGCCACGCCGGTTGGTCAGGTCCACCCAGCCGCCGGCGGCCTGCAGGTCACGGACCTCCTCCCAGGGCAGGGCCTCGATGTCCTCGTCGCGCACGCGGCTGGAGGCCTGCGCGGGTCCCGGTGCAGGTAGCGCGTCGGCAGGCGGAAGACGGTGGAGCGGTAGTCGTGGTCGCCCATGACGAAGGCCCCGGGCAGACCCGTCAGTGGTTCGAGTGCCCGCCGCAGCGGCTCCAGCCCGGAGGCCAGGGAGAGGTTGTCGCCGGTGTTGACGACGACGTCGGGCTGCAGCTGCGCCAACCGACGCACCCAGGCGACCCGCGCCTCGGTGTGGCCCGTCAGGTGAAGGTCGGCCAGGTGCAGCACCGTGAGGGGCTCCTCGTCGGCGGCGAGCACCGGGACGTCGATGCGCCGCAGCACGGGGCACCTGGCCTCACTGAGGCTGTAGGCCAGCGTGGCCGCCCCCAGGGCAGCGGTGGTGCCGATGACGGACAGGGCGGCGCGGCCGGCAGGGGCAGGGCGTCATGGGGAGTCGGATCCTGTTCTGTGCAGTTGTCGTTCTCGCGGGGAGAGTCGCTCACCCGTGGAGGGAATGGGCAGGGCAGGATCGTTCGCCACGGCCTGGGACATGTAGTCGCGCCACATCGGCACGGCCAGGTCACTACCGTAAATCTTCGGGAAGTACACCCTCCGATCGTCCCTGCCGACAAGGCTCCCTGCCGCTCTCCGTGGCGTCACCGATCCAGACCGCGGTGGACAGCTGCGGAGTGAATCCCACGAACCAGGTGTTCTCAGCCTCATCCGTGGTTCCGGTCTTGCCCGCGATCGGTCGGCCGAAGACGGCGTCCTTAGCGGTACCTCCTGGTTCGGATGTGGCCCGGAGCGTTTTTGCGGTCTCGTCCGCGGTACCCTGGTCCATGACCTGGGTGCAGTCAGCGCTTGGTACGGCCATCGAGGTGCCGCTGGCATCCAGGATCTGGTCGATGGCGATGGGCTTGCAGTACTTGCCGCCGGAGGCGAAGGTCGCGTAGGCGTTGGCCATACTGAGAGGTGGGACGGGTGCGCTTCCCAAGGCGATGGAGGGGTCGGGATCCAGCTGGCTCCGTCCGCCTTGGTGATGCCCATGGAGGCGGCGAGCTTCGTGACCTCACAGACATCGAGGTCCCGGAGCATCTCGGTGAAGCCCGTGTTGATGGACTGCTTCGTGGCTTCTCTAACGGTCATCATGCCGGCGTTGGTTCCGGCGACGTTGTTGACGGGCCAGGGGCCGGCCGCACGCTCGGGATCGCAGGAAACGGTGAACGTGTTGGGCCCGTAGTTCTTCGGCGCGGACGCGTTCAGCATCTGGTAGGGCGTGTGGCCGGTTTTGAGCCATTCGGCCAGGATGATCGCCTTGAAGGTCGACCCCGGCTGGAAGCCGACGTTGCCGCCAGGCAGCTCGATTCCACCGTGCTTGGCGTCCGCTGCGAAGACGAGCTGAGAGTCCTCGTAGTTGGTGTTCTGAGCCAGAGCCTGGATTCGTCCTGTGCCGGGTTCGATCGAGACGATGGTGGAGTTGGCTCCGTCGGAGCCCCCGATCGGAGTTCTGGCCTGAATGACGGAATCGGCGGCACTCTGACGCTCGAGGTTCAAGGTGGTGGTGATCTTCAGACCGCCGCGCGTCAGGAGCTGACGGCGGGCGGCGACATTTAGGTCCGAAGTTCTCTGAGCCGAGGATCTCATTGACCACATAGGTGCAGAAGTAGGCGTAGCTTCCCGCAGCACCACAACCCGCGGGCGAGTCCTGAATATTGAGCTTGATCTCGGAGTTGACGGCCTCGTCGTACTGCTGCTTGGTAATGAACTTCTCTTCCAGCATCTTGGCCAGCACCCAGTCCCGACGGTTCTTGGCCAGTTCCGGCTGGGACTTGGGGTCGTAGGCGCTGGGTGCGTTGGTGGTTCCGGCCAGCAGGGCGGCCTCGGCCACCGTCAGATCCTTGGCGTGCTTGTTGAAGTAGTGCAGCGAGAGGCCTCCACCCCGTAGGTGGAGGGACTGAAGGCGGCGATGTTGAGGTAGCCCTCGAGGATCTGCTGCTTGGAGTACTTCTGCTCCAGGCTGAGGGCGAACTTCATCTCCCGCAGCTTGCGGGCCACGGTGCTCTCGGTGGCGTCCCGGATGAGCTTGTGGTCGTCGTTCTTCAGGCCGGTCTCGATGAGGGTGTTGCGCACGTACTGCTGGGTCAGCGTGAGGCGCCCTGACGCGAGCCGCCGGCGTTGTTGGACACCAGGGCTCGCACCATGCCGGTGGGGTCGACGCCCTGGTGCTGGTGAAGCGCTGGTCCTCGACGGCGACGATCGCGTTCTGCATGTTGACCGAGATCGAGCTCAGGGGCACCACGATGCGGTTCTCCGCGTAGAACTTGGTGATCTCGGAGCCGTCGGACGCCAGGAGGGTGGAGATCTGGCTGGGCGGCTGAACGTTGAAGTCGCTGGGGAGCTCCTCGAAGAGCTCGGCGGACGCCTTGGTCAGCGCTGCCGTGGCGCCCACGAAGGGAGCGGCGAAGCCCGCGGACAGGACCCCGCCGACGCACGAGAGAGTCAGGAAGACCACGAGCATCGAGACGACCTGGGGTGGTGTCAGGGAGCGCCCGCGCGCAGAGGTTTTCGCCATGGCGTCAGCCTACGTGGAATCGCTTGGAGGTTGCAGTGGCGTAGACCCTCTTCGGGCTGGGAAGACCCTTGGAGACCGGTTCGGTGCTCTCCGTCCGGCGGGGTTGCGGGGGATTCGACGACGCGGCGCGCGCTCGGAGACAGGGTGGTCCGGTCACATAGCGAGACGGCTCCGACGTACAGATAATTCTTAGAAATTCTCCAGGTGAGAGTCACGGCGACATCACGATCTCTTGGGGAGGGGTGAGGTTCGGAGGTGGCCTGCCGCCCGTGAGAACTGGAATCCCCGGCCGTGGGAAAGGCTCGGGGCGCAGCGGGTTCTATGTCCGGCAATCGGCTCGCTATCAGAGAACTCTCCTTGTTGGCGCTGATCCTCGGTGTGCTGTCGGGGATTTGCGGGCATCGCATTGCCCAGGTCACGGGGGGAGGATTTGGTGAGAGACACTCGATTGCCATACGGTAACGACTGTGACGTGACCGACAACGGCGTCGGCCGTTGAATGGATCGGGAGTGAGCATGTTTCAAGACGACCAGACCTGGGCGGCCCAAGCGGCCTGCGCCACCGTCGAGCCGGACCAGCTCTTCGGCAAGGGCGCTGAGCAGCGCGACGCACGATCACTGTGCTTCTCATGTCCGGTTCGTATGGAGTGCCTGGCCGAGGCGCTCAACTTCCGAGTCCAGCTTCGGTGTCTGGGGCGGTCTGACCGAGCGGGAGAGGCGGGCGCTGCTGCGGCGCTTCCCCGAGGTCGACGACTGGGGCCGGTGGCTCGAGCGCGAGGATGATGAGCTCGTCGCCGAGATCACGCGCGTCGCGCCCCTCGCATCCTGGCCCGGGTGCGCTGCGCCTCCTGAGGGCCCCGCGTTGCCGGCTTCCGGCGCCTGGCGGCGGGCTCTAGGCTGAGCCCTATGACTGCATCATCTGAGCCCGTATCCGCTGCGCCCACCACCTGGGAGTACGTCACCGTCCCCCTCATCACTCACGCCACCAAGCAGATCCTCGACCAGTGGGGTGCTGACGGCTGGGAGCTCGTCCAGGTCGTGCCCGGCCCCTCCGGCACGGACAACCTCATCGCCTACCTCAAGCGCCCCCGGTCCTGACGGACCACCCGGCGAGACCGGCGCGCACGACGCCGCGCCTGCGGTCCGGTACCTTCCGGCTGCAGGCGCGGCGTCGTCCCTGCGGTTGATGCGGGTGTCAGCGCCCGGCAGCTTCTCCGGCGCGCTGCGCTGAGGGCTCGCGACCCGAGACGGGACCTCAGCGGGCGCGACGGCGCAGGCGGTCGACGTCGAGCAGCGTGACGGCCCGGCCCTCCAGGCGGATCCAGCCGCGGGAGACGAACTCGGCCAGCGACTTGTTGACCGTCTCGCGCGAGGCGCCCACCAGCTGGGCGAGCTCCTCCTGGGTGAGGTCGTGGGGACGTGGACGCCGTCGTCGGTGGGCGAGCCGAAGCGGTCGGCCAGGTCCAGCAGGGCCTTGGCCACGCGGCCGGGCACGTCGGAGAAGACCAGGTCCGCCAGCGCGGTGTTCGTGCGGCGCAGGCGCTGGGCCAGGGCGCGCAGCATGTCCTTGGCCAGCTGCGGGTGGGACTCCACGAAGGTCATGAGCTGGTTGTGGTCCAGCGTCAGCAGCTCGGTGGGGGCCACGGCGGTGGCGGTGGTGGAGCGCGGGCCTGGGTCGAACAGGGTCAGCTCGCCGACGATCTCGCCGGGGCCGAGCACCGCGAGCAGGTTCTCGCGGCCGTCGGCGCTGGCGTGGCCGAGCTTCACCTTCCCGGAGAGGAGAATGTAGAGGCGGTCGCCTGAGTCGCCCTCGTTGAAGAGGGTCTCGCCACGGCGCAGAGTCGTCTGCGTCATCATGGCGCGCAGTTCCTCCTGCTCCTCCGGGCTCAGGCCCTCGAAGAGCGGGATCCTGGAGATAATGCTGTCTTCCACGGAGATCCTCCTGGTGGTTAGGGGCTGGCATCCCGCATGCGGGAGCCCTCAGGGTCTATCCTGCCACGGCTTTGTGACCCTGTGGCACGCCGTCGAGCATTGTAGCCCCCGTGTGTTGCAGGTCAAAGGGAGTGAGCAACATCGGGTGCGTCGTGCGACACGGTCCCAGCCGTGAGCTTGCGGGCCGGCGGCGGGATCGACTGCAATGGCGGTTTGCGGAGGAAGACCCGCTCAGAGGCGGACCGGGGCTCGCAGGAGGACCCCTCCGGCGCGGGCGGCACTGATGGTGTCGTGGTACCCGCCGCCGATGAGATCGCGGAGAGGACACAGTGCGTAGGGCAGCGAGTAGCGAGACCGCTGGGGGCCGAGGCGGCGGGGAGGTCAGGGGCCGGACCCGAGGTTGCTGAGGCGGCGTTGACGACTGAGCCGGCCCGGCGCGCGGGCGCCGTCGACGACGAGCTCATGACCCTCTACCCCGACGCCGCCTGCGCCCTGGACCACGACGGCCCCTTCCAGCTGCTCGTGGCCACCGTCCTGTCGGCCCAGACCACTGACGCGCGCGTCAACACGGTCACCCCCGAGCTCTTCGAGCGCTACCCCGACGCCGCCGCCCTGGGAGCCGCCCGGCGCGAGGACCTCGAGGCGATCCTGCGGCCCTGGGCTTCCAGCGCGCCAAGGCCGGCCATCTGCTCGGCATCGGACAGGCCCTCACCGAGCGCTTCGAGGGGCGGGTGCCGCGCAGCCGCGAGGAGCTCGTGGCCCTGCCGGGCGTGGGGCGCAAGACCGCCAACGTCGTGCTCGGAAACGCCTTCGGACAGCCCGCCATCACCGTGGACACCCACGTGGGCAGGCTCTCGCGCCGTCTGGGGTGGACGACGTCGAAGGACCCGCTGCGCGTGGAGAAGGACATCGCGGCCCTGTGGGGAGCCGTGGCGCTGGACCGACGGCTGCCACCGGCTCATCGAGCACGGGCGCCGGGTGTGCTCGGCCCGCTCGCCCCGCTGCGGCCAGTGCACGCTGCTCGAGGCCGGGCTGTGCCCGCAGGTGCGGGTCTGAGGGTCGCCTGAGAGCGGTGCCCGCGGAGGCCGGGCCGGTGTCGGCTAGCCCCACCCCCGGTCCACCAGATGGCCGGATGGGCTGGGAGACGGCGCCGTCAGGCTGGAGGCATGACTGCTCACTCGCCCCCTGGCCCCTCCGAACCCGACCGCCGCCCTCGCCTCATCCCCTGCCGTCCACTACTCCGTCCGCCGGGCCGGGCTCGACGTCGCCCGTCGCCATCCGGCTGCGCGGCCTGACCCGCGTCTCACGAGGTCCCCGGACGCCAGGACGCCCGCGTCACCGCTCCCTGGATCACGTCGACGCCGACCTGCCCGAGGGCAGCTTCACCGCCGTCGTCGGGGCCTCCGGGTCGGGCAAGTCCACGCTGCTGCACTGCATGGCCGGTCTCGATGAGCCCACCAGCGGACAGGGTGACCATGCTCGGCGCCCTCACCTCCGGGATGCGGGCCGCCGAGAGGGCCCGGTTCCGCGCCCGCCACGTCGGCTTCGTCTTCCAGGAGTACAACCTCATCGCCTCCCTGAGCGCCGCCGACAACGTCTCCATGCCCTCGCGCCTGGCCGGGCGTCCCCTGAACGGCGCTCCAGACCCGGGAGGCCCTCGACGCCGTCGGGCTCGCTCACCGCGCCGGCCTCAAACCCCACCAGCTCTCCGGCGGGGAGCGCCAGCGCGTGGCCATCGCCCGCGTCATGGCCAGCCGGGCCCCGGATCGTCTTCGCCGACGAGCCCACCGGCGCCCTCGACCTGGACTCCGCCGCCCTCGTCCTGGACTGGTTGCGCCGGCTCACCGAGCAGGGCACCACCGTGGTCATGGTGACCCACGACGTCGAGGCCGCCGCCAGAGCAGACGCGGTCGCCGTCATGAGCCAGGGACACCTGGTGCAGTGGACCAGCTGCCGAGACGCCCGCCAGATCGCCGAGCTCGTCCACTCGGCGCGAGCCACGCGCCGCCTGACCGCAACAGGAGCAGGAGAGGATCGGAGAAGATCATGGTCACACTCATCTGGAACGACCTGCGCCACCACGCCCGCCAGTGGCTGTGGTCTCTGCTCGTCGCCACCGTCGGCGGCGCCATCATCGGCGTCATCATCACCACCTGGTACAGCGCCCCTGAGCTGGGCCCAGGCCCAGGGCTCGGCCGAGCTCGTGAACGCCTCCCACATCATCGGCTCCAGCCTTGTCTCCCTACGTGGGGCTGGCCACCGCCGTCATCCTGTCCACGACGCTGGGCCTGACCGTCTCGGCCCAGCAGCGCTCCCACGCCTGTGGAAGGTTCTGGGCATCCCCGGCAGCCGCATCCGCCGCATCATCCTGGCGCAGGTCGGGGTGATCAGGCTGCTCGGAGGCGTCATGGGGGCGGTGTCCAGCCTGCCGTTGGTCCGCGTCTACCTGCTCACCTGGCGGGAATTCGATGTGTTTCCTCAGAATCTGCCCATCATCATGCCGGGCTTCAGGGGTGCCGTTGACCATTGCCGTGACGACGCTGTTCTGCGTCCTGGGCGCGATGGGGCGGCCCGGCGGGCGGCGTCGGTCCCCGAGATGCAGGCGCTGCGGAGGCCACGGCCCCGCAGACCCGGACCCGGTGGTGGCAGTGGGTGGTCGTCGGCATCATGCTCCTGGGGCTGGTCATGACCCCTTCGAGAGCCTCTACCCATGAGTGACGCGGAGAGGGCGGAGATGGCCACGTCCGGTATGAACCTCAACGACCCTGGGATCGCGCGATGGCCGGCGCTCCATGGGGCTCCTCGCCGCGATCGCTGCCCTGAGCGTGCCCAACTGGACGCTGCGGCCACTGCTGACCTGGTGGACCGCCCTCATCCCAGGCCGCAGCCCCGCCTGGTTCGCCGCCCGTGCCAACGCCCGCCACCGCGCCCCCTGTCAATGACGACGATCGTCCCCTTCGCCATCGCCGTGGCCCTGACCGGCACCGTCTACGCCACCGTCGGGGCCGGGCCAGGCCACCGGGCGCGCAGGGCTCGGTCAACGGCTTCCTCTCCGTCGGGGTTCCAACCTTCTTCATTTCCGGCGTCGGCGGGATCGCCAACATCGCCATGGTGGGGCGAGCCCCGACGCCAGGAGGGAGCGCTGCTAGGGGGTCATCGGCGCGCGCACCCGCACGGTTCTGGCCTCCACCGCGCTGGAGGGGTCATCTATGCCGTCACCGGCATTCTCTTCGGGCTGGCGGCCACCGCCGTCAGCGCCGTCTACGCCGCGCTGTACTCCGGGGGCGGGACGGCGGTCCTGGTCTCCTCGATCCCGGTGGGGCTGCTGGCCCTCGTCAGCGGGATCTCGCTGGCGCTCGCGGTGGCGACCACCTGGCTGCCCGCCCAGCTCGACCGGCGCTCTCTCATGGACAACCTGCGTCAGCCGGTGTGAGGCGGTGTGAGCCGGCGTCGTACCGACCCCGCCGAGCCGGGTGGCGGCGTCGGGCTGACCGCACCGCACCCGCCGAGCTGGGCGCTTGTGCAGACCTACGGAAGAACGGCGGGGCTGCGCGATAAGTGCTCGGCTCGCGGCCTCAGGCGGAGGCGGGTGAGCGACGTCGGCCAGGAAGGGCAGCAGGGCCCGGACGAACCCGGCAGGGGTCTCCTCCTGGGGGAAGTGGCCGGGCGGTGGATCGTCACCTGACGCAGGTTGCCGGCCACGCGGTGGGTGTCGCGCGCGTAGGCCTGGGCGGGCTGAACGGGGTCGAGCTCGCCCCTGCACCGACAGGGACGGGCACCGTCACCGGCTTGTCCAGGGCCGCCGTCTCCGCCCGGGACAGCACGAGGTTGCGCAGCGGCTCCAGGGCGCTGTGGGCGGCGCCGGGTCGGGACAGGAGCTCGGCGTAGTAGGGGGCCTCCTCGGCCAGTGCCTCGCGCGTGTGCGGCCCGGCCCAGGAGCGCAGCAGGCCCTCCAGGGCACTGCGGCTGCGCAGGCGGCGCTCGGCCAGGCCCGGGATCCGCAGGCTCACGTACTGCAGCGCCGGCCCTGACAGGGCCCAGGCCCGCAGCGAGCGCAGCGCGAGCGGGTGGGGGCGCCGACCGGGACGATCGCCGTCGTCAGGTCCGGGCGCCAGGCTCGGCAGCGCCCAGGCGACCTGACCGCCGAGCCCCGCACCGACGACCACGGCCCGCTCGTGCCCCAGGGAGCGGACCACGGCGGCCAGGTCCTGGGCGAGCGTCACCAGGTCGTAGCCCGATGGCGGCCGATCCGATCCGCCGAAGCCACGCAGATCGAGGGCCGCCACGCGGTGCCCGGCCTGCGCCAGGGCGGGGATGACGTGGCGCCAGGTCCACCAGCACTCGGGGAAGCCGTGCACCAGGAGGGTGAGGGGGCCGGCTCCGGCCGGGGCCTCAGGGGCCCGCCAGCGCGACATGGAAAACGAGTGCCGCGGGCGGTGAGGTTGCGGTGGGTCCAGGGGCCGGGGCGATTGACGTCAGCAGGCACGTCCGCAGCCTACTGGTCGGCGCCCTGTACCGGCGACGGGGCCGTCCGGCACCGTCCACGTCGTCCTGCACCGCCTGAGGGGCAGCAGGTCCCACCGTGGGCCGTCCGCTGGGGACATTCTGCGCGGCTGGGTGCGTGTCGTCTCGGGCGGGGACAGGTGCGCGTTCGGGGACAGGGAACTCGGTCCCCGGCGGCGTCGATTGTCCCCGGCGGTACTGGAATGTCCCCGCGGGTGCCGGAATGTCCCCGTCGGCGCAGAATGTCCCTATATCCCTGTCCACGGCAGGAAGGAGAAGCATGACTGCCCAGCGCCACCATGACTCGGCTGATGGTTCTGCCAACGACCTCGCCGAGGGTATCCGCACTGACTCGTGCGGCTGTGCGCATGCGGATGTCGGGGCCTCAGGCCCGGCTACTGACCCGGCCCCCGAGGAGGGGCGGCCGCTGGGCCGGCGGCGCTCAAGGGGAGGAGGAGTCGGCGCCCGTCTCACCTGGACGCCTGGAGGCCTTCAGCGACGGGGTCATCGCCATCGCGATCACCCCTGCTGAGCCTGGAGATCAAGCTGCCCGACGGCGGCGGGAGCCTCCTGCACTCCCTGGCCTCCCTGTGGCCCCAGCTACGTGGGCTTCGTCCTCAGCTTCCTCCTGGTGGGGCAGGTCTGGCTCAACCATCACGCCATCTTCGTGCGGGTGCGCAGCGTCGACCAGTGGGGCTCGACTCGCTCATGCCCCTGCGCCACCTCGGTCCTCACCCGTCCCTGGTCGCACGTCGGCGCACGGGGCCGTCTTCAGGTCATCGCGTCGGTGCTCAAGCCCCGTGGCGGTCCATCGGGAGCCCGGCAGCTGCCTGCGAGCGGGCGCCGTCTTTTACGGGATGGTCATGGTGGTCGGTGGGTTTGTTCTTCAACGCCCTGTGGCGGGCCTCATCGGGACCGGAGCCGCGGCAGGGGGTCTGAGGCGGAGTGCTCGCGACGCTTCGCGATGGGGACCGTGGCTCTACTCACTGGCCGCGCTGCTGGGACTGGTCAGCGCCTGGCTGAGCGTGGTCACCTACGTGGCCCTCATCGTCTTCACATGGTCGGCCACCGGCGCGGCGAGTCAGCCCAGCAGGAGGCTGAGGGCGACGTACACGCCGGTGCCGCCGATGAGTGACAGCCCGATGGAGCGCCGCCACGGGTGCAGGCCCGCCGTCGCCCCGATCCCGCCGGCGGCCGGCAGCCAGCTCGACGGCGACAGGCTCACCCGCCCAGCGTGTAGGCCACCAGGACGATCATGACCCCCAGCGGCATCGCCCGGGACAGGAAGGCCAGCAGCGCACTGTCCTGACGCCCGCGCAGCAGCGCGAAGGGCACGATCCGGCACACGAAGGTGATGACGGTGACGACCACGACGGCGACCGCGATCTGCGAGTTGGTCAGCATCAGCTATCCCTCCGCCCCGACTCCGGCGCGCTCGCCCCGGGCCGGTGGCCGCGCCAGGCGTACAGTCCCACCAGGCCGACGGCGAGGATCACCAGCGCGGTCAGCAGTGCCGCCGAACCACCGATCGCCAGGCCGACCCCGCCGGCCACCAGCCCCGCGCACAGCACCCCGATGTCGGGGTGATTGCGCCAGTTCTCGATGGCCAGGACCACGAACAGGGAGGTGAGCACGAAGCCGAGCAGCTCGATGCGCTCACCCACCGCGGAGGCCAGGGCGGTACCGGCCAGTGCCCCGACGGTCGTGCCCGACACCCAGGAGGCGTGGCTGATCGCCTCCACACCCACCAGGTAGCGCCCGCTCATGGCCCGCCGGTCGCGCGCCGCCAGCAGCGCGTAGACCTCGTCGGTGATCGCGTGGACGGCGTAGAGGGCGCGTGAGCGCCCTGCCCCGCACCCGCTCCAGGGGAAGCCCAGACCGTAGAAGACGTGCCGGCCCGAGACGAAACCGGTGGACAGGGCGATGGCCGCCAGCGGCTCGCCGCCACCGGCCAGCGGCACCAGCAGCATCTGCATGGTCCCGGAGTAGATGACCAGGCTCCACACCGGCGCCCACCACCAGGCCAGGCCCTCGGCGACCAGCAGCATCCCGGCCGCCAGCCCCAGCGTCACATATCCGACGACGATGGGCACCGCGTCCCGGGCCGCATCAGCGAGGGTCTGCATCCGCCGAGCCGCCGGCGCTCCTGCCTCGTTGGCGCCGGTAGGCGTCGGGGTGGTGCCGGGCTCAGTCACGCGGGCCGCGGCCGTCGTCCTGCGTGCGCTGCCCCGCACGACGCGCCAGGTGACCGACGACGGCGACCATGATCGTGAGTACGCCCATGAGGATGAAGCGGCCCGAGTCCGTCGTCCACGACGTAGGTGGACAGGGCCTCACCCAGGTCGGGAGTGGGCCTGAGCCGATCGACCGTGGGCCCCAGGATCGACGCAGTGACCCCCGGCATGAGGATGAAGGGCAGGCCGATGACCGTGCTGAGGGGCGCCGACGACGAAGGCCCCCAGCGAGGAGCGCGAGATCATGAACAGGGCGGCGGCGCAGGCCTGCAGTCCCGCCCAGAATCTCCAGCGCACCCATCGGGGAGGCCGCCGAGGGCCAGGCCGAGGGGTTGCCTCCGGTCAGGGTGGCGGCACCGTCGTGCACGAGGAACCAGGCCAGAGGGAACAGGACGATGGCGACGAGTACCCCGGCCCAGTGGGTCTCGACTCGCGAGCTCGGGGCGCTCAGTGCGCTGGCGCGCTGAGGAGGATCGCGTCGTCGTCCTCCCCGGCACCGGTCATGGCCATGGCGGCCTGCCGGGCACGCGAGCGGCCGCGCTCCTCCGGGTCGTCACTCTGCCCGGCGTCGGCGCTCGCGGACAGCCCTCGGGCGGCGGGGGGCGGCTGCGAACCAGTCGGGCGTCTGCTGCGGGGAGGGGGGCCGACGGCGAGGCTGCCGGCGTCGGGCGGTAGTCCCGGGCGCTGGTGGCGGTGGCGGCAGGCTGGGTGGAGGGGGCGCCTGGGTTGAGGGGGCCTCGCTCGGGCTGCGGCGCCGTCTGCGCCGGGCGGGGGTCGGTGTGCTGGCAGGCGCCTGGGGGGCGGTCGCCGGAGTGCTCGATGTACGGGGACGAGGCGGCCCGGGCGTTGCGCCCAGTCCCCGCTCCCCATCCCTTCCGTCGAGGCGGTGGGGGCTGGGGCGCCGGAGGAGAAGGTGGGTGGGCGGAGGGCGCCGACCCGGTGGAACGCGCCGAGGGGGCGCTGGCGGCGGGAGCCAGTCCGGGCCAGCTGAGCCGCGGGGGTCGCCGGCCAGGACGGGGCCGAGGGGCGGTTGTCCGCCGCAGCGTTCACCGGCGCTGCCGCCTCCGGCTCGGCCGGTGACGTCGATGCGGGCACTGATGGCGCCGAGGTCGCTGACGGCGCCGACGCCGGCTCCTGCGGCTCGGCCCCGGGCCGGCTCGGCGAGGCGGGCTCCCGGCGAGCCCGCTGACGGGCGGCCGCCGGTGTCGTCACGGTCGTCGACGGCGCGGAGGGGGCTGCGAAGGCCGCCGAGACGGCAGGGGGCCTCGATGGGCGCGAAGCCGTCATCGGCGTCATCGACGTCCTCAACGTCCTCGACGGCGGCTGCGTCGGCTGCAGCGGTCGTATCGGCGGGCGTCTGGGAGCCGGAGGTCGGCGGGACCGGCCTCCAGGGCTGCGCGGTGGGGCTGTCGAGAAGGGCGCCGATGCGGGTGCGGAGGCAGTGGCCGGCTGTGCGGCCTCCTCGGCAACGTTCTCGGCAGGTTTCTCGGCACCGTCCTCGGACGCCCTGTCGGTACCGGACACCTGCTCGGCCTCGCCGGCCTCGCCGGGTTCCGCGTCGTCGCTCGCCGTCGAAGCCATCGGTGTCGTCGACGTCGGTGTTGTCAGTGTCGGCCACGCTGACGGCGGCATCCGTGGTGCCGGTTGCGGTGGAGGGGTCGGCGGGTGGCTCCGCGGTCCCGTTCGAGGCTCGGCCGCCCCCTGTGGCCACTGAGACGGGTACGAGCCCTCACGGCCGGGGAGCCGGTCACGGGGGTGGGGATCGCCGGAGTCCGGGGGTGCGGTCGTCGTCCACGTCCTGGCTGTCGAGGTCATCGTCCTCGGCGGAGTCCTCGACGTTCCCTCGCCGCCATCAAGGTCTTCGATGTCATCGAACGCCTCGAAGTCCTCAACCTCGATGCGGGCCCCTCCGGCACTGTGGCGGTCTCGGCGGTGTCGGTCACGGAGGCGGGTCCCCTGCGCGACCGCGGCCTCTGTGGTCGCAGGTGCGGTGGCGGCTGCTGTGGTCGGTCGGTCGGCCCTGGCCGGCTGAGGGTCTCGGCGCTGACCGTCGAAGCCGGCGCCTCGGCTCGTCATCGACGTCGTCCACCGGGGCGGGCGACGACGTCTCCGGGGCGGTGACAGCCGAGCCGGCGGAGACTGTGGAACCGGTGAGGACTGCGGCGGGCTCAGGAGCCGCGGGCGTCGTGGCCCCGGCGGCGACCGGTGCCTGTTCGTCGTCCACCTCTTCGCCCACCTCGCCGGGCTCCGACGACGGCGGAATCGACGGCGGCATCCCGGTGGTCTCAGCGGTCCTGGCCGTCGCCGGCGCGCCGGCCTCGTCGCTGCGCGTCACGGTCTCGGACGGCGTTGGAGCTTCTGAGCGCCCGCGGCAGCGGTCTTGGTGGTCTCAGCGGACTCAGCGGTCGCGGCGGCTTGGTTCCCGGCGGCGCGGGAAGGACGCCTGCTCGCGGAGGTTGAGGGTGTCGCCCCGTCGTCAGTGGCCTCGGCCCCTTCTCACCGGCCCCGTCGTGGGCTGCCTCATCGACCGTCTCGACCGTATCGGCAGTATCGGCATCGTCGAGTGCCGGTAGCGGCATCGGCGCCGGCCGCAGCGACATCTCCGTCCTGCGCGGCCGTTGCCTGAGGCGCCGGGGGAGGAGGGCTGGGAGACCCGGTTGGCCTTGCCGATGAAGCTCGCGAGGGAGGGCGAGGCAGCGGGCTGATCGGCCGGGCTCGCCGTCGCCTCTCGTGAACGCTGGTCCGTGGCCCGTGTCCGCGCGGTGGGCGTCGACGTCGTCGGGGAGGACGGGGCGGCGTCGTCGGAGGCGAGGGGCGCCTGCGGTGCGGTGCGGTCTGTGTTGTCGGTGCTCACGAGGTCTCCTTACGCATGCACACGGTAGTAGGAGGGGATGCCGGATGGGGCCGGTCATCTCCAGGACACGAATTCGGGCATGGGCCCCTCAGACGCCGGAACGCAGTCTGGCCAGCGCGTTGGCACGGCCCTGCCGGCGAGCCACATGTGTCCCTCAGCCGATCGCCATGAGCTCGATGCCGATGGCGGCGAGCACGACGGCGTTCGGGCCGTGCGGCAGGAGCCTCGAGACCAGGTGGCCGCCAGGGATCATACCGTTACTGAGCGTGGGCACCGCCACAAGCACGAGAACCGGGCCGATGACGCGCGCACCGAGGGTGGAGCGGGCCGTCGAGGCGCCGGCCGCGGCCAGGGCCAGGAGGGAGACGAGGACGGCTGCGACCAGCAGCGGCCCGGTCTGGACACCGGAGCGACTGCCCGCAGGTAGGTGCGGGCAGCAGGAAGGGCCGCCAGCGCCAGCCCGGCGATGACCCAGGGCAGGGACAGGGAGGTGGTCGCGGCGGCGCGAGGGCGGCGGCGTCGGAGTGAGCCCACGGTCCGGTCGGCCTCGGTGAGGCGGAAGGCGGCGCCCCTGGGCCTGGCCTGCGCGGCGGGCCTGGCGCATCCCCAGAGCCACCCAGCCGCAGGCCCGCCAGAGTGAGCATGAAACCGGATGCTGACGAGCCGCTGCAGCCAGGGGCTCAGTCAAGGAGGCACGCGTGAATGGGGGCCAGGAAGACCATCGACTGGGCGGTCAGCGCGGTCAGTCCGGTGACGAGCGCGCCCAGCGAGGAGCGGCTGGCGAACAGCACGGCGGCGGCCGCGGACAGCAGCAGGAGGGCCCCGAGCAACAGGCCGGTGCGCAGGATCGAGGTCTGGTCGGCGGCCAGGCCCAGCAGGGCCGAGGCACCCAGGGAGAAGAGGACCCGACGACAGCGGTGAGCACGTAGTCGGGTCGGCGACTGCGCGGTGGCTGACCCGATGCGCCAGGGTCGCAGGGCAGTGGGCCGGAGCCCGGGGCGTCATGGGAGGGGAGTCACTCACCTGATCGAGTCCAGGGGTGCGCCCGCCTCGTGCTGGTTTCCTCGACATGGGGCCTGGGGCGCCTGAGGGCGTCTGTGGCCGGCGGTGGTTGCGGTGTGCCACAGTGGGGGCGTGGTGCGAATGTCTGTGGGGATCGGTTCGTCGGAGCCCAGGGGGCCCAGGAGGCCCGGGAGGCCCGTGGCGCGGGCGTGACGGGCCGACCCGGTATGCCGGCCGAGGGGTTGAGTATCGGTGGGGTCGGCGCAGGTGGGCGGGCCGAGGCGTCCACCGACGGTGCCCCTCGCCCGAGGATCCCGCGCTGGAGGCGCTCAGGGCCGTGGCCGCCGATGAGCGGGTGCGCGCCGCCGAGGCCGCGGTGCGTGAGGCCTGCCCGAGCTGCGCTGGAACGAGGTTCTGCGGCGCCGGTGGCGCGAGGCCCGCGCCGAGGCCGCGATCCGGGGCGCCATCGCCTCGGGGGCGTCGAGGCGCGGTGGTCTCCGCCGAGAAGCTGCGCGAGCAGGTGGTCGCCGGCTCTCACTCAGGCCGCCACCGGAGACCCGGGCTCTGGACGCCGTGGCCGGGCTGTGGCGCGCCGGGACCCGGTCTGGTGGGCTGATGCCGGACCTGGTGGGCGGGGCGGCTGGTGGGCCCCCGGCGCGCTCGCTGCCGGCGGCGCTGCACCGCGACGTCGTCGGCCCCTGGCGGCCGGCGGCCGGGTGGGCCTGGGGAGGTCGGGGGCCGCGCGCCCGGCAGGTGCGTGCCCGGGAGGGCGGTCCTGGGGGTTCGCGCCGCAGGGCGAGGAGCTGGTGGCGAGGCTGGCGGGGCTGGTCGATCTCATCGAGGTGCCGCAGGCGCCGGCGCTGGTGCGGGCGGCCATCGCACGCCGAGATGCTGGCGGCCCGCCCCTTCACTCGCCGGGAACGCCGCGGTGGGGCGGCTGCTTGTGCGTCACCTCCTGGTGCGTGACGGCTCGGAGCCGACCGGCACGGCCGTCACCGACCTCTACCCCGGTCGGGTTCCGGCGGCTCACGCCGAGGCCGCCGGGGCCTACGCCTCCGGCACCATGGACGGGGTGGTGGCCTGGGTGGTGTGGCAGGCCGAGGCGGTGCTCGCGGGCGTTCAGGAGGCCCAGCGCCTGTGCCGGGCGGTGCAGGCCGGCACCTGGAGGGCCGGGTGAGTCCAGGTCGGTGAGCTGGTGACCCCTGCTTGAGCCCGGCCGGAGGACTCAGAGGTCGCAGGGCGCCGCGCGGGCGGCGTCGGGCCGTGAGCCAGGCGGCGGTGCCCCCGACGGCCAGCACACCGGCCACGTGGGCGATGACCGAGGCCCGGGTCGACAGGCTCGGCGGCTCCCAGCGCGGCCGCAGCCGCACCGGGCGGGGCGAAGTCGCGCACCGGCCAGTCCCTGCTCCTGCGCCAGGCGCCGCAGGTCCCTGTCGGGGCTGACGGCGACCGGATGGCCGACGGCGCTGAGCATCGGTTCATCGGAGATGGAGTCGGAGTAGGCCCAGCACCGGGCCGGGTCGATGCCGTGGAGGCGGCGTCCTCGCGCAGCGCCACCACCTTCTCCGAGTGCAGCATGGAGCGGGAGATGCGCCCGGTGAACAGGCCGTCCTCGCCGACCTCCATGTGGGTGGCCACGGCCCGGTCGGCCCCGACGAGGCGGGCGATGGGGTGACCATCTCGGAGATGGAGGCCGAGACCACCACGACGTCGTGCCCGGCCCGGCGGTGGCCCCTCAATGAGGTCGAGGGCCCTCGGCGTAGACGGCCGGCTCGATCGCCGTGGTCAGGGCGCCTCGACGACCTCCATCAGGTCCCGGCGGCTGATACCGGCCGGACATGAGGGCCAGGTGCTCCATGCGAGGCTGCTGGAGCGCTGTGCCGGCGCCCACCAGGAGGTAGGGGATCTGGGCGATGAGCCCTGCAGGCCAGGGCGCGGGAGGAGATGAGGCCGCTGCGCCGCATCGGGTGCCCAGCGCCCAGGTCGACGACGTCGCCAGGATCGTCTTGTCCAGGTCGAAGCAGGCTCGCCGCACGGTGACCCGGCGGGGCCGGCCCGGCAGAGGGAGCTCCGGCGCAGCCGGTGGGCGGTCGGTGCCGTCACCGGTGATGTCGCCGGCAGTCGGGAGGGGCGCTGCGCGGTCCTGCGCGCTCATGGACCCATCTCATCACGAGGGAGCTCCGGTGTCAGGCGTGTGAGCCCCCGCGGTTGCCTGCCTCGTCGCCGGGGCTGCCGCGCTGGGTGGTCCTGGTCTCGGTGGGACGCGGTGGCCGCGGGGCACAGGCGTGCTTTTGCGTCCCGTCTCCACAGGGCCGACGACGCCGCTGGGTGCAGCCGCGGTCGGGGCCCGCACCCTGGTGAGCGTTGCCCTGGTGTCCCGGTACTGCCTGCAGTGGGCTACCGGGCCGGGGAGCCGGGAGGGCGGCTGTGGCAACGGTCGTGGCAACGGCCGGCTGTGGGCAGGACCGGGGAGACAGTGAGGAGCCGAAAGGAGAGGGCGATGCTGGTGGAGATGCCTGTGAGGCAGGCGCCCGTTCCCGCGGGGACGGCGCATGGCAGCCGGGGCAGCCGCAGTTGCCTGGGCCACCGGCGTGTCGGAGGAGACGCTGACCATCCCGGCAGTGGCGGCGTCCGGGGACGCGGCGGCTCCGCAGTTGGGGGAGAAGGACCCGACGTCGGGGGCGACGGATGGAGCCGGGACGAGGCGGGCAACCTGGGGACTGGCGACGGGCGCAGGCCGGTGTGGGACGGCCGAGACGTGTCCTTCCCCTCCCTGAGGCCCTCCGCCGGTGATCCTGTGCAGCCCGGTGCTGCGTCGCAGACGGGGAGAGGAGACCAATCCCGATGAGGCGTTCGTACCGCTCACCGTCGGAGTCGCCGTCGGAGCCGCGCTGGCGTCCGCCCCCGCCGGGAGTGCCAGCAGGAGCCGCCCCGCCCAGGTGCTGGCCGTTACCGGCGATTCGCGGGGGCCTGGGGGCCAGCGTCCGCTGCTGCACCTGGCGTGGGCGCTGGGCCGCGCGGGCAGGCGGGTGGCGATGATGGACCTCGACCCCACCGGCGGCCTGGACCTCCTGTGCGGGCAGAGCGTCCTGACCGGGCTGCGCTGGGCGGACCTGCCGGCCGAGGAGTCGGCCTTCCGGCCTGGCCACCTCGTCGGGGCCCCTGCCCGTATGGCACGCCATGCCGGTCCTCACCGGGATGCGCGGAGGCCCCTGCCGTGTGCGGAGGCGGTCCTGAGGCCATGCGGGCCGAGCACGACGTCGTGCTGGTGGGACCTGCCCCGAGGAGCGCCCCCACCTCCGGGTGCCGGGGTCCCTCATCGTCACTGGGCTCGACCTGCGCTCTGCCGTCGCCGCCGAGAGCACCGCCTCACGACTGCGAGGCACGGCGCCCGGCGGTTGCGAGGCCGCCGACGCCGCTGCTGGGGCGCCGGTCTGGCTCGTGGCGCGCCAGGTGGGCGAGGACG
>BNJU01005238.1_pt1 | contig 56268 bp, 90 predicted proteins | sample 8539281 | NCBI WGS metagenome assembly BNJU01 (sample SAMD00202456, study PRJDB9452) | human saliva metagenome | isolation source: human saliva | place: Japan
TTTATATTTATATAGAACATATCATTCTGTATAAATATAACATTTATTTAATTAAATTTATCACAATATCCTTATTTAGTCAAGTAATATTTTTAATTTTTATTAAAAAGAAAAAAAGACAAAATAATAAAGTAATATTTTAACAAAAAAATTATTCTGTGATATAATAAATAGATAAAAATATTTTTAGAGGGATGAAAAATGTATAATGAATTAGATTTACATAATCTTGACTTCAAAGTTGCTCTATCAGTTTTTTAAAAAGAAATACAATGAAGCCTTAAAGAAGAAAGATAGAGAGAGATCTTAGTAATTCATGGATATGGTGCCAATAAATTGGGGCATAAAGCTGTTTTAGCAACTAACTTAAGAAATTTTTTGTCAAATAATAGAGATAAATTGAGTTACAGGCTAGACACCAATCCAGGTGTAACCTATGTAACTCCCAATATCTAGGTTAGAATAGAATGTGAGGAGATATGTATATAAGATTAAAAAGATAGCAAAATGTCAGCTAGATTAAATGACTTTTTGGATAAAAATAATATAAAATATTTTACAATAATGGACAAAATTGATATAAAATATGCTATACTATATATACCAAATGATTTTTAATCAAGAAAATTTTAAAGAAATTCAAGACATAGCTGAAGTTATAAAATTAACAAGCCCTTATAAATTTGTTAGTAGAGAAATTTAAAAAGCAGACACTATTATAGATGTAAAAAGGTCATCTAATTGGTGGAGATAATTTTTATGCTTATGGCTGGACCTTGTTCTGTAGAAAATAGGGAAATGCTTTCAAATATAGCTAAAAGAAGTAAAAAAAGGGTGGAGCTGTTGTCCCTAAGAGGTGGAGCATACAAACCTAGAACTTCTCCTTATGACTTTTCAAGGACTTGGTGAAGTAGGATTAAAGATATTTAAGGGAAGTTGCTGATGAAAATGATATGCTTGTTGTAACTGAACTTATGGATAGTGATGACTTGAACCTTGTTTCTTCCTATGCAGATATAATTCAAATAGGAGCGAGAAACATGCAAAACTTTAGTCTACTTAAAAAAATTAGGTAAATTAGATAAACCCTGTTTTACTTTAAAAGAGGTTTGAGTGCAACTATAAATGAATTTTTTTATTATCAGCAGAATATATTCTTGCTCATGGAAATCAAAAATGTTATCCTTTGTGAAAGAGGAATTAGAACTTTTGAAACTATGACAAGAAACACTTTAGATTTAAATGCTATTGCTTTTAGTAAGAGAGCTATCTCACCTTCCTATCATAGTTGATGCAAGTCATGGTACAGGAAAAAGAAGTTTAGTTGGATCTCTTACACTAGCAGGAATAATGGCAGGAGCTAATGGAGCCATGATAGAAGTACATGAAAATCCAGATTGTGCACTATCTGATGGATCTCAATCACTTGATTTTTAAATTATTTGATAAAGTGGCTAATAATATAAGAAAAGAGCTTGTATTTTTAGAAAAGGATTTGGAATAATGAACTATATAGATAAAGATATAAAAAGATCATGAAGACTATATTGAATTTACTACCTTTAATAAATTTAATATAAAAATCTTTTTACTAAAAAAACATTATGGAAGTATTCCTGAAAGAAGTAAAGAAGATGTGGCTAAAGACTTTTTCTTTGAATAAAATAATGCTTTCTTGCTATCAAACACATAGTGATAATGTTGTTTTTAGTAGGTGAGGATACAAGTGTAGACCATTTTTCCAAATACTGATGGAATATTAACATCAAATAAAAAAATGCTGCTGTTCTTACTAAGTATGCTGACTGTTTACCTATATTCATCTATGATGAAGAAACTAAGATTTTTGGAGCAGTGCATTCTGGTTGGAAGGGTTCATATCAAGAAATAGTAAAAAGAGCTATTGAAAAAAATAAATCCTAAGGATTTATCGACTATAAATATATTATTTTGGTGTAGGTATTTCTTGTAGAAATATAATGTAGGAAAAAGAATTTTATGAAGATTTTTAAAAATAAATTTTTCAAAAAGAAATTGTGGACAAGGTTTTTTTCTATAAAGAATAATGAATTTTTCTTTGATAATCAACTTTTTAATTATTATCTGCTTAAAGAGTATGGTGTTAAAGAAGAAAAAAATGTTCTTAAATAATAGATGTACATTTAGTGAAAACTTCCATTCTTTTTAGAAGGGATAAAGGAACTTTCTGGGAAGAAATGGAGCTATAATATTTATGGAGGAATGATTATATGAAAAAGAAATTAATGGTATCTTTCTTAGCATTGGTACTAGTTGCTTGTGGAAGTTCTGGTTCTTTAGAACTTACTAAACAAGAAAAAGAAAAAAAGTAAACGGAGATGTTAATGTTGCAAGACAACTTCTAGTTCAAAAAGCTATCTTAAAAGATGCAAGTGCTGAAAAAAATTAAGTGAAGATGATCAATACAATCTTAATTTAGCTAAACAAGAAGTAGAAGTAAGTTACTATCTACAAAAGAAATTTGAATCTGAACTTAACAACATTCAAGTATCAGATGAAGAAGCTCAAAAAAATACTATGATGTTCATAAGGCAGAAATTGGAAATACTCCTTTTGAAAGCGTTAAAGGATGCTATAGTAGCTCAAATAACTTATGAAAAAAACAAACTGGTATTGTTAATAAATACTATGAAGATTTATTAAACAAATACAAAATTGAAGAAATCTTAAAGAAAGATTTTCCCAGAAGCAGCTCAAGCAGCAGTTCAAACTCAAACTCCTGCTCCAGCTGAAGCAGCTCCAGCAGCACCTGCTCCTGAAGCAAAAAAACTGAAGAAAAGAAATAATAAAATTGGGGGACATATAAATCCCCTGTTTTTTTATCTATCTAAAAGAACTAAAATATCATCTTCTAAAAAGTACTGTGTTACCACTAGGTATCATAGTTCTATTTTCTCTTTTAATTAAGACTATTAATATATTTCTATCTAGTTCACGAATAGATTTATTTTATATTTTTGAATTTTTATCAACTATACTCTCATATAGATTTATTCTAGTTCCCTTATCCACAAAACTTGAACCACAAAGAACTATTCTATCTCCCTTTTTCTATGACAGTATTTCCATTAGGAATAATATTTTTCATTGTTTCTTATTATTAAAACTAAAAAGTACTGAAGGCATAAGTTCAAGATTTTTAACCTGTCTACCTACCCATTTATGTGTTTCATCTATTTCAGCAGTTATAAAATCAACATCTTCTGTGTCTGAGTAATCGTTGAAGGTTCTAAGTACGTCACCGTCTTCATCTATCATATTTAACTTTTTTTAGAAAAAAATATGGAAGTAGTGAGCCTTGTATAGCAATTGACAATAGAACAACTATAAAAAGCGATATTAAATACTACCATTCCTCTTTCCTTATTTGCCACCACAACTAATATAGCAAACACAACTGAGGCTGCTCCTCTTAAACCTGCCCAAGAAACTAAAAAGTTTTTGTCCTCTACTTGACTTCATAGGACTTATTAAAGCATAGACAACAAATGGACGAATTAATAGTGTCATCACTGTCATAATTAAAGACAGCAGGGATAGTATATTTTTAATGCTTCCAATGGATTTACTAAAAGTCCTAGTAAAAAGAATATTAAAATCTGCATTATACTTGTAAGTCCATTGAAGAAGCTAACAATTTCACTCTTTTTTATTGAAATGTATATTTCCTAATAGAACTCCTAAAAAGATACACTGTTATATATCCATTTCACCCAATAAATTCACTCGTTGAATAGGATAAAAAGCATAGAGGCAGTTATCAAAAGCCATAGACATTCCACTATCTATATTATTAACTTTTCTAATTATATAGCAAGATACTCTTGCAAATATATAACCTACAGCTAAACCAAAGCAAACTTGTTTGAATAATAACAGTGGTAAATTTAGATTTCCTTTTGAAAGGGTCAAAAAGGCTATAGTTAAAACATAGGCAAATGGGTCATTTGAACCACTTTCTATTTCAAGTAAAGAGGCTGTATTTTCTTTTAAGTTTAGTTTATGTGATCTTAAAATTGCAAAGACTGAGGCAGCATCTGTTGAACCAAGTACTGAACCTATCAAAAGAGAGCTATACCAATCTAATTTTAAAACATAGTGAGAAAACAGACCAGTTAAAAGAGGTAAAGATAACTCCCAATGAAGATAAAATTAAAAGATTTTTTTAATAATACCTCTTGCCATTGAAAGATTTGTCCCAAAGCCCCCAAAGAAAATGATGTATATTAAAGCAAAACTACATATATCTCTAGATAATTCATAGTTATCATAAGGAATTTTTAAATATACCATTTACACCGAATATCATACCCAAGCTTATGAAAACCAAAAAGCATAGGAACACCAAATTTACTTAAATATCTATATATGAATATTGATAAGATTATTACAACTGAACTTAAAAACAAGATATTATTCAAACAACTGTACCTCCTTGATAATAGTATTTCTATTATATCATAGAAAATCCTTTATTTATAGCAGCTAGTGACTAATCACTAGCATTATTATTATATGGCTGGGGTGGCTGGATTCGAACCAACGCATAACGGAGTCAAAGTCCGTTGCCTTACCGCTTGGCGACACCCCAAGAATGGTCGGAATAGCAAGATTTGAACTTGCGCCCCTGCTCCCCAAGGCAGGTGCGCTACCAGGCTGCGCTATATTCCGTCCTAAAGTACCTTATAAGTCTACCATATATAAACACCATTGTCAAATACTTTTTTTAATTTTTTTAGAAATTTTTTTCTAGTAAAAATTAAATTCTTAGAATTTGATAAATCTTTATTAAGGATATATCCATCTAAATTAATTTTTTTCTATTTCCTCTAAACTATCTATTTGATTTTTTTACAAGATAATTTAAAAAAATTTTCCCTCTAGCTTTTCTTACTATATGTGCTTACAGATTTATAAGTTCCATCTTTTTTTCTTCTTTAAAAATCAATATTAATCATATTGATTTTTTTAGTATCTATCATTTTTGAAAAACTCTCCTGAAGCTAAATTTCAATAATACTTCATCTTTAGTAAGAGATTTTTGAAATATATTCATTAATTTCTTTTTTTCCAAAAAAATTATATAAAGCCCTTTATCTACAATTGACATAGTCATATCAAGTCTATATTTTTCACTAAATCAAAAAGCTTGTGAAAGTCCATAAAGTGCAGACAAAAATAAAAAAAGCTTATCCTTCAAATATTTTTAAAGATTCTTCAGAATAAGCTTCTAATTCTAATTCTTTAAATGAAACTCCATAGTACATTGAAATAGCTGGAATATATTTTAACTTATCATAATTTTGTATATCTTTATATGTTTTAGCTAGTAAGTCAGCCTTTTAATTTCATTATACTTTCTATTTCTTCTATTGATTTTTTTGTTTCAATATATCTATTAAAATATTAGTCTTTATCTTTAAATGGAGATTCAGTAAATTCAATTTTTTTATTTTTCAAAAAAATATTTTCTTCTCTCATTTCCTTTACTTGGAGAAAAATATTATCTTCATCTATTGATCCCATTCCTTAATGAAACCATAATATATTTTTGGATTATTTCCAAAAACATCTAAAATATTATCATCTGTTATATAGAAATCTTCTGTTTCCAAATCTATTCCATTGACATTGATTTTTCCATCTATAACATATAAAAAAATACTATTGTACTACCTTTTTCAAGATGCAATCTACATCTACCTCTGATTTGTCTATAGTATAGATCTCCTCTTATTCCCTTTTAGCATCAAATTAAAATCTTCAAATTTTTCCCCAAGAATAAGTTTCCCAGTCTCCTTTAAATCTATCTATTTGATAATCTTCCATTTCAACATCATAATGACCTGTATGTTGAAGTTTCATATCTCCAGTTAGTTTTTGATATATATCTTTCTACTCCAGGAAGTTTTTGTGAAAAAGAGATTTTTCTTCATTATTCGTAGTTGCAACACTTATTCTGGCTTTAAAAATTCTATCTGCATAGCTAGAATCCTTTAGGGTAAATAAAAAAATCTCATTTGTTGTTCCTCCTGCCCAAACAGAAACCTTTCCAATCCTCTTTCTTTTATAACCTTATTCATTTCTACCCTCCTGTTGCAAATTTTTATACTAATTTATTCTTAATTAGATTTTACAACTTTTTTGCTTTTTTACAAGGGCAAAAACTGCCCCTTCAATCTTACTTTAAGATTTTAGGGGCAATATTCTAAACTATTTTTTTATATTGTAGAAAACATTTTTTTCCATTGTATTGAGCAACAGATCCTAATTCTTCTTCAATTCTTAGTAATTGGTTGTATTTAGCCATTCTATCAGTTCTTGAAGTTGAACCAGTTTTAATTTGTCCTGCATTAGTTGCAACAGCAACGTCAGCTATTGTAGCATCTTCTGTTTCTCCTGATCTATGAGATACAACTGCAGTATATCCTGCTCTTTTTGCCATTTCTATTGCATCTAAAGTTTCAGTTAATGAACCTATTTGATTTAATTTTATTAGGATAGAGTTTCCTGCTCCTAATTCTATTCCTTTTTTCAATCTTTCAGTGTTAGTTACAAATAAGTCATCTCCAACTATTTGTACTCTATCTCCTATAGCTTTAGTTAGTTTTACCCAACCATCCCAATCATCTTCACCTAATCCATCTTCTATTGAAACGATAGGATATTTGTTTATTAATTCTTCATACCATTTTAATCATAGCATCAGTGTCTTTAACTCCACCTTCTCTTTTTAAAATGATATTCATATTTTTCCATCTACTTCTTTACAAAATTCACTTGAAGCAGCATCTAAAGCGAAAGTGATATCTTTTCCTAATTCATATCCCGCAGCCTTAACAGCTTCACATATTAAATTTAAAGCTCCTTCAGTTCCTTGGATTTTTGAAGGTGCATATCCTCCTTCATTTCCAACATTTGTTGAATCTCCATTAGCTTTTTAAGATTTTTTTCCTAAGTGATGGAAAAATTTCAGCTCCCATTCTCATAGCTTCTTGGAAAGATTTTGCTCCAACTGGTTGTATCATAAATTCTTGTAAGTCAACAGCTGAGTCAGCATGTGCTCCACCATTTAAGATATTCATCATAGGTAAAGGTAATTCTTTAGCATTTACTCCACCTAAGTATTTATATAGAGGTTGTCCTAATAGCTTCAGCAGCAGCTTTTAGCAACTGCAAGAGAAACACCTAAAATAGCATTTGCTCCTAGTCTTCCTTTATTAGGAGTTCCATCTAATTCTATCATTAATTTATCTATAGCTACTTGATTTAAAGCATCCATTCCTAAAAGAGCTTCTCTAATTTCTGTATTTACATTGTTTACAGCTTTTAAAAACTCCTTTTCCTAAATATCTTGATTTATCTTCATCTCTTAGCTCAACTGCTTCATGGCTTCCTGTTGAAGCTCCTGATGGAACAACAGCTCTTCCTCTTGCTCCACATTCTAATACTACATCTACTTCTACTGTAGGGTTTCCTCTTGAGTCTAAAATTTCTCTTCCTATTACTTCTACTATACCTGTCATTGCATTCCTCCTTTAAATTTTTAACTATGCTTTTTACTTGTATAACTTTAATTGAGTTTGTTGTTCCTTGGATAAATACACTTTTCTCCACAAGTTGCTATTACTATATCACCTTTTTTCAACTAAATTCAATTTTTTTAGCAACTGCTTCCCCTAAAATAAAGAATTCTTCTAATGTTTTTGGTGTTGCATCAACATAAGGAATTACTCCTCTTGTTAAGATTAATTGGTTAGCTGTCTTTTTCATTATTAGTTATAGCTAAGATATCTGCTTTAGGAAATATCTTCTCATATCTCTTGCAGCTCTTCCAGATTCTGTACCAACTATTATTAGTTTTGCATTCAATCTTTCACTTATATCTGCACTTCCTTCAGCAACAGCAGAAGTTATATCATTTTTACTTGTAACATGTTTTACAAAAAAATGGAACTATAGTTGGGTCAACTTTTTCTAGCAATTTTATCCATTACTGCAACTGCTTCTAAAGGATATTTTTCCTTTTGCAGTTTCTCCAGAAAAGCATTATAGCATCTGTTCCATCTATTATAGCATTAGCAACGTCATTTGCTTCCGCTCTTGTTGGTCTTGGATTCTTAATCATAGAATCTAGCATTTGAGTAGCTGTAATAACAGGTTTTTCCTGCTCTATTACATTTTTTTAATCATCATCTTTTTGTGCACAAGGAACATCTTCAACAGGAATTTCTACTCCTAGGTCTCCTCTTGCTACCATGATACCATCTAGATTCTTCTAAGATTTCATCAAAAGTTATCTAAACCTTCTTGGCTTTCTATTTTTAGAAATTATTTGTATTCTATCTCCACCATTTTCATGAAGAATTCTTCTAACTTCTCTTACATCATCAGCCTTTTCTTATAAATGAAGCTGCAACAAAATCTATATTATTTTTACAACCAAATTTTAAATCTTCTATATCTTTTTTTCAGATAGAGCTGGTAAATTAACAGAAACATTAGGTAGATTTATACCTTTCTTTTGTCCTAATTCTCCATTATTTCTAGCTATACATATAACTTCGTTTCCTTTTATTTCTGTAACATCTAATTCTATTAGACCATCATCTACAAGAATCATATCTCCAATTTTTAAGTCTTTTGCAAAATCTGGATAAGTTACAGCAACTCTTTCACTATTTCCAACAACTGATTGATCTGTTGTAAATGTAAATTTTTGACCAGCTTTAATGCTTACATCTTTTTCCATCTTCTAAAGTCATTGTTCTTATTTCAGGTCCCTTAGTATCTAATAGTAAACCTGCTCTTTTTTTCCAGTTTCAGATATAGCTTGTCTAAAATTCTTTATTCTTGTTCCATGTTCTTCGTAATCCCCATGAGAAAAAAATTTAATCTCATTACATTCATTCCTCTATTTAATAGCTCTTTTTAAAGTTTCTACTGACTCAGTCACAGGATCAATAGTACAAACTATTTTTTTGTTTTTTTCAAATAACTCACCTCATCATTTTTTTACTATGTTTAATTTTTATAACATTCTTGACTTTTTTTAGCAAGAAAAATTAAAAGCTTATTTTTTTGTCATTTTTGTATAAAAAAACATTAATGATAATTCATCAATGCTTATTAACAAAAATGGTGCCTAGGAATGGATTCGAACCATCGACCGTACGGGTATGAACCGTATGCTCTAGCCAACTGAGCTACCTAGGCATAATGGTGGAGATAAGCGGGATCGAACCGCTGACCTACGCAGTGCAAGTGCGTCGCTCTCCCAAACTGAGCTATATCCCCATATTTAATTGTTTTAGATTGGACAAAATCCAATGAGCGTGGTGCGGAGAGAGAGACTTGAACTCTCACGTCTGGGACACTAGATCCTAAGTCTAGCGCGTCTGCCAATTCCGCCATCCCCGCGTATATTCGTTCGTTTATTTTTACTGGTGCCGCTTATCGGAGTCGAACCAATCACCTACTGATTACAAGTCAGTTGCTCTACCAGATGAGCTAAAGCGGCATATGTAATGGCGGGAGTGACGAGGCTCGAACTCGCGACCTCCTGCGTGACAGGCAGGCGCTCTAACCAACTGAGCTACACCCCCACTACTATGGTGGTCACAATAGGACTTGAACCTATGACCCCCTGCTTGTAAGGCAGGTGCTCTCCCAACTGAGCTATGCGACCATATTAAATATTTTAATGGTACCCCGTAGGGGAATTGAACCCCTGTTTCCAGAGTGAAAATCTGATGTCCTAACCACTGAACGAACGGGGCTAATATATGGTGCGTCATACAGGGGTCGAACCTGTGACCTCCTGATTAAGAGTCAGATGCTCTACCAACTGAGCTAATGACGCATTTATGGAGCGGGAAACGAGGTTCGAACTCGCGACATTCAGCTTGGAAGGCTGACGCTCTACCAACTGAGCTATTCCCGCATTGCCTTATTATATTATCATAATAATTTTATTCTGTCAATATTTTTTTATTTGGAGGCGACGACCAGATTCGAACTGGTGATGGAGATTTTGCAGACCTCTGCCTTACCGCTTGGCGACGTCGCCATTATATTAATAAATGGTGCCCAGAGGCGGAATCGAACCACCGACACGGGGATTTTCAGTCCCCTGCTCTACCGACTGAGCTATCTGGGCATTAATGGCGGGAGTGACGAGGCTCGAACTCGCGACCTCCTGCGTGACAGGCAGGCGCTCTAACCAACTGAGCTACACCCCCACTATTATGGTGGTCACAATAGGACTTGAACCTATGACCCCCTGCTTGTAAGGCAGGTGCTCTCCCAACTGAGCTATGCGACCACGATATCCATTTGATACCTTATTAATATAACATATTTTTTTATATTTTGGCAAAATTTTTTTAATTTTTTTAAATTTTTCTTAAAAACCTAATTTTACTGATACTCCATCAACAGCTATAGCTTTTGAATGAGTTATAGGAATTTTTTTGCTCAGCTGAGAAACCTATTGTTTCACCATCTTGTAATATAACATCGGAAGTTATAACATAGTCTGCCACTCCTTGTAGAAAGTAGTAAATATCTTCTGGATTTTTGTGAGCTAGCTATTATTTCCATTTCTTTTTTTCCAAATGCTTCCATACCATAAGTATAGGCACTTACTTTTATTATCTTCTACTGCATATAATCCTATGAATATCATATTTTTCAACTGGGAACATATCTTTTTCTTCATAGTATTTTGTAAAATCTCTATACATATCAGGATTTTAAAACTGTTCCTAAGACATTAATTCCTGTACAATTTTTCTTGTTGTGTAAGTGCTGACACAATCTTTGTATATAACTTTTGCACCTTCTATTAAGTCTGGTTCTCCCAATAGAGAAACTAAAGATATGAGCCTTGTGTTCTTCAGCAACTTTAACTGCATCTGGCCATCTGTAGTTTGTCTTTGCATTTTCTACTGCTTCATTATTAGGAATAGGAGCTGGCATTAAAAGCAACAGCAACCATTATATCTCCAATATTTCCAACTAACATATCTTTTTCTTTATTTTTCATCTTCTCCACCTAAATCTAATGTAATTTTTCCAATCTTCTTTTAAATCTTTTAAAAATTTTTCTCTATCGAATTTAGCTTCGTTTAATAATACAAAAACCTGTAAATGCACTGCTCATTATTCCTCCTGTTTTTCTACTAAAAATATGGAGGAACATAAAAAGTTCCTCCGTATATTATTTTACTTATTATTCTTCTGAAGATGAAACAGAGTATTTTTTTCTATTTGTTCTCTTTCTTCTCTTTTTGCTTCTTCTCTTTCTATTTCTTTAATAGATAATTTAATTTTTTTGTGTATCTTTATTTACTTCTACAACACGAGCTTTTACTACATCTCCTTCATTAAATTTATCTCTGATATTTTTTTAATGAATTCTTTAGATGCATATTGAGTAGGAATAAATCCATCTATTCCTTTTGTTAATTCAACGAATAATCCAAAAGTCAGCTACAGTTTTTATTTTCTTTTTCAACTGTTGTTCCAACTTTATATTCTTCCATTGCGTGTTCCCAAGGACTTTTTCTTAATGCTTTTAAACTTCCTTTGATTTTTTTCTATCATTTAAATCAAGTTCAGTTATTTTTTTAATTCAACTTCATTTCCTATTTCAAATTTAGGAGTTTCTTCCCTATCCAGTTATAGTCTGAGCTATGAACGAAAGCATCTATTCCATCTGTTAATTCAACAAAAATTCCAAATGGTTTAACTTCAACAACTTTTTCCTTTGATAACAGTATCAACTGCATAGTCTTTTTTCAGCACTATCCCAAGGATTAGCAACTAATTGTTTGATTCCTAATTTTTAATTTTTCTATCTTCTGGATGTAAGTCAGTTATTTTAACTTTTACTTTTTCTCCTTCTTTTTACATATTCAGCAACATTAACTTTCTTTTTAGTCCAGCTAAAATCAGAAATATGTACAAGTCCTTCTACTCCAGGTTTAATTTCAACAAAAAGCACCATAAGGTAAAACTTTTGTTACAACTCCATCAACTTCATCTCCAACTTTAAATTCATCAGCAACTGTTGCCCATGGATCTGCTTCTAATCTTTTTATAGATAATTTTACATTTTTTTCTTTGCTTCATCTAATGAAACAACTACAGCTTTGATTTTATCTCCAACTTTGTAAACATCTGCTAATTTATCTAATCTCTTCCAAGATACTTCAGAAATATGGATAAATCCTTTTTAAAGCATTTATGTCAACTGCTAAACCAAATTCTAAAACTTCTGTTACAACACAGTCAACAGTTTGTCCAACTTCTAATCCTGCAAATTCTTTTAGCTTGTTCTGCTAATTTAATATCTTTTACAGAATAAGTAATTTTCTTATTTCTTTTTATCTTTTAGGATCAACTTTGATATCTTTTTACTATAACTTGAACTTTTTTTCCTGCAACTTTTTTTCTTCATTTTCAGAATTTCTGATAATGAATTTAGGTAAGAATCCTGCATGGAATAAAAGCTTGTACTAAGTATCCACCCTTTTATTTTTCTTTTGTAACTTCTCCTTCTAAAAACAGTTTTGTTTTTTTGAAAGAGTCTTCGATTTTTTTCCCAGTTCTTTTTCAACTTCAATTTTCTTTCTTGAAGCGATGATGTATTCTTGGTCGTCATCTTCTTCTGATACACCTGTAATCAATACTTCAACAGTATCTCCCACTTTATACCCTTTTTAATTCTTCTGTTCTAACTCTTACTGCTGTTCTTTCACCAGGAACATCAAGATACGAATAGTTTTGATCCATAGATTCTATAGTTCCTTCTACTCTTTTTTTCTTGGTTTGGTAGGAATCCTTCTAGCATTTCTAAGAATTCGTTTTGGTTTTCATTTACATTAGGCATTTTATATGTCCCCCCTTATTTTTTCTATATTCATTATTGTTTCTTCTGGTGTTGATGCTCCTGCAGTAATTCCTATTACTTCTTTCCTCTAAAAAAATAGTTAAGTCCAACTGCTCCTCATTTTCAACAAGATAGCTCTCTGAATTTAATTTTTTTAGATATTTCGTATAACTTTTTTGTATTTGAGCTTTTTGTATCTCCAACTATTATTACTATATCAGCCTTTACAGCTAAGTCTTCAACAGCCTTTTTGTCTAACTGCTGTTGCACCACATATTTTATCAAAAAAATTATTACATTTTGATAGTTTTTCTTTGAAATATTTTTTTACCTCTTCAAACTTTTTTTATTTAAAGTTGTTTGGGTAGAAAGTAAATAAGTTTTATCTGAGTCTATTTTGAACTTCCATAGCCTCTTCTAGACTTTCAAAGATTTGTATATTATCAGCAAAAGAGATAACTCCTTTTTACTTCTGGATGATTTTTATCACCCCATAAATAGAATGCTATATCCCTTTTCATTTGCTATTTCTATTTCTTGCCTTATCTTATTGACAAAAAAACACAAGTAGCATCATAAACTTTTACTTTTTCTTTCTTTTTAATTTCTCATGAACATTTTTTTAGAAGTTCCATGAGCTCTTACTACCACTATATCATTCTCTTTTAAGTCATCAATATCTTCTAGTAACTCTTCTTCTTTAACAAGCTTTGAAGCCTTTTTCTTTCCATGTCTTCAACTACTTGTTTATTATGAACAAGCATTCCTAAAATATATTTTTCTACCTTTTTTCTTCAATCAAAGAGTTACAAACATTTATGGCTTCTAATACCCCAAAGCAAAATCCCATATGTTTTGCCCTAATAATTTCCATAAATTTTACTCCTCATTAAACCTTTTTACTTCTATTAAATCTACAAGTTCTGCTAGCATTGCATCTTCATCTGGACCATCTGCTATCAATTCAAGTTCTCTACCTTCTTCGGCAGCTAGAAGCATAAGCCCCATAATGCTTTTTTTACCATTAACAGTTTCATCTTCAGACTTTACTGTTATGTCAGAATCATACTTTGTAACTAATTGAACAAATAGTGACGAAGGTCTTGCATGTAAACCTTTTTTTGTTTTTTTATATGTACTTTTACTGATTTCATTAGAGCCCCTTATTTTTAATTTTTCTAAGTTTATTTTTATATTATATCAAAAATTCTGTCTAATTTATAGTATTTTTTTACTAAAATGACAAAAATTTTTTTATAAGTGAAAAATTAAATATTATTGACAAATTTTAGATATTAAGATAGTATTTTTTTAAGAAAACTGAAAGGAGGATTTATGAGTTTAGATAAAGTTAATAAATATATAAAAGAATTTGAAAAACAATTACTAAAACCTAGAACTAATTTTCGATAAAAGTAAATTTTTTTGTTGGAGTGGATTTAGGTACAGCTAACATAATGATCACTATTTTAGATAAAGATGGAAAACCTGTTGCAGGTGCAACTCAACGTTCTAGAGTTGTCAAAGATGGTATAGTTGTAGATTTCATAGGAGCTATTTCTATAGTTAGAAAGTTAAAAAGAAGAGTTAGAGGAAAAAAATTAGGGTATAGAAATAACTGAAGGTTACACTGCTATTCCACCAGGAGTAGAGCAAGGTAGTGTAAAAGCTATTGTGAATGTTGTTGAATCAGCTGGTATAGATGTCAAAAAAGTTGTGGATGAACCAACTGCTGCTTCATATGTTTTAGGTATAACTGATGGAGTGGTTGTTGACTTAGGTGGTGGAACAACAGGTATCAGTATACTTAAAGACGGAAAAGTTGTCTTTGTTGCAGACGAACCAACTGGTGGAACACATATGACTTTAGTTATAGCAGGAAGCTATGGAGTGGATTTTGAAACAGCTGAAGACATAAAGACTGATAAGAAAAAGAGAAAAAGAAGTGTGTCTACAAATAACTCCTGTTTTTACAAAAAAATGGCTTCTATAGTAAAAAAATATATAAGTGCTTATGATGTTAAAGATGTATATTTAGTTGGTGGAGCTTGTAGCTTTTGAAGATAGTGAAAAGATTTTTTGCAAAAGAACTAGGATTGAATATTCATAAACCTTATATGCCTTTATATATAACTCCTATTGGTATTGCCTTTAGCAGGATTAAAAGACTAAATTTTATTATTAAATCTTGAAATTTCAAAACTTTTAGAGTAATATATAAACTATATACTAGAATGGACTGTACTTTTAAGGAGGGAAAAAAATGTTAGAACTAAAATTTATGCGTGAAAACGTTGAAATGCTAAAGGAAATGCTAAAAAAATAGAAACAGCAACATCGATATGGATGCCTTTTGTTGCACTAGATGCTAAAAAGAAGAAGTACTATCGGAAGTAGAAACTTTAAAAAGAGACAGAAATAATGTTTCAGCTGAAATAGCTAATTTGAAAAAGAAAAAAAGGATGCTAGTCATCTAATTGAAAAAAATGGGAGGAGTTTCTTCTAAAATTAAAGAATTAGATGCTGAACTTGTAGAAATAGATGAAGAAATTAAAAATATTCAAATGACTATTCTAATGTTTATCACCCTTCAACACCTATTGGACCTGATGAAGATTCTAATAAAGAAATCAGAAGATGGGGAGAACCTAAAAAATTTGACTTTGAACCTAAAGCTCACTGGGATATTGGAGAAGATTTAGGAATTTTAGATTTTGAAAGAGGAGCTAAATTAAGTGGTTCAAGATTTGTTTTATATAGAGGAGCTGCTGCTAGATTAGAAAGAGCTTTAATCAGCTTTATGCTTGATACTCATACTTTAGAACATGGATATACTGAACATATAACTCCATTTATGGTTAAAGCTGAAGTTTGTGAAGGAACAGGACAATTGCCAAAATTTGAAGAAGATATGTACAAGACAACTGATGATATGTACTTAATCTCTACTTCTGAAATCACTATGACTAATATTCACAGAAAAGAAATTTTAGAACAATCTGAATTACCTAAATACTATACTGCTTATTCACCTTGTTTCAGAAGAGAAGCAGGATCTTATGGTAGAGATGTAAAAGGACTTATCAGATTACACCAATTCAATAAAGTTGAAATGGTTAAAATCACAGATGCTGAATCTTCTTATGATGAATTAGAAAAAATGGTTAACAATGCTGAAACAATTTTACAAAGACTAGAATTACCTTATCGTGTTATCCAACTTTGTTCAGGAGACTTAGGTTTCAGTGCTGCTAAAACTTATGACTTAGAAGTTTGGTTACCATCTCAAAATAAATACAGAGAAATTTCTTCTTGCTCAAACTGTGAAGCTTTCCAAGCTAGAAGAATGGGATTAAAATATAAAGTAACTAATGGAAGTGAATTCTGTCATACTCTAAATGGATCAGGACTTGCTGTTGGAAGAACATTGGTTGCTATTATGGAAAACTATCAACAAGAAGATGGTTCTTTCTTAGTGCCTAAAGTTCTTATACCTTATATGGGTGGAATAGATGTTATTAAAAAAAGTAGTTTATTTATACTTTTTGCTGGTAAATATTTTTACCAGCAATTTACTATACTTTTCAGGTATTTTTACTTGTAGTTCTTATTTTAAATCTTTGTTTAAATAAAAAAATCTAAAAAGCATTCAAGACAGTTAAAAAGTTTTATTATTTTTTTATCTGTCAACTTTTTAGTTCAACTTTACTATGGACAACAAGGAAAAGTTCTTTTTAAATTCTATAATTTCTATTTAACTCAAGAAGGACTTATGAATTTTTGCTAGTTAGTTTTATCAGAATTTTAAATTTAATTCTGATGTCTTGGTTAATAAATGAGATGAAATTATTGACAGGTAGGTTTAGTAAGTATCAAAAATTATTGATACTGTTATAGATTTAGTCCCTGTTGTCTTTGTACTATTTAAAAAGAAAATGAAAAGCTAAAAACTTTACAAGATATATATTGAAAGATATTAACAAAAGATATGAATAGAAATTTTGAAAGTAAAAAAATAAGTGAGTTACGAATGTAGATTTTTAGATAAAAAAATCAAATAGAATGAGCCGAGCAAATGCAGGAGTGTCTGAACGAAGTGAGTTTCCTGATTTGCAGTGAATTCTTGATTTTTTTATTGTTAAGAAAATTTACTCAGTAACGAACTATTTTTTTACTTTTTTTATTCATATACAACTAAAAAACTGTTACAATTTAATTTGTAACAGTTTTTCTTTTACTCTTTATTTAATTTACTTTTAACTGATTTTGAGTATGTTGCTGCATTTTTCTCCAGCTATTTTTTTCCAAATACTGTGATATCTGCAACTGCATTTCCACCTATTCTGTTAGCTCCATGTATACCACCAGTTATTTCTCCAGCTGCATAAAGTCCTTTTTATTGGTCTACCATTTTTACCAAGAACTTCAGCATTAGTATTGATACGAACTCCACCCATAGTATGGTGTACTGCTGGTGAAACTTCTATTGCATAGTATTTTGTTCCTGTTAACTCTTTAGGTAAAGTTTTTCTTTTTAAATTCATTGTCAGCTTTTATTTTTTTAACTGCTTCATTGTATTTATTCAATGTTGCTTCTAAAGTTTTTGCATCTGTTCCTATTTTAGCAGCTATTTCTTCAAGTGTTCCTTCAACAGCATAGCCTTTTTTTAACATAGCCATCAGCAGCTTTTTAATTTAGTTCTTATTTCTTCATCAAAAAAATTAAGAAAGCTGATTTTTCCTTTTTGATCTAGGATAGCCTTAGAAACTACATCTCTTGTTTCAAGTTCATCAATAAATCTTTTTCCATCTTTATTTACAAGGATAGCTCCTTCTCCTCTAACTGCTTCAGTTATCATATTAGTCTTTTTATGTAAAACTGTTGGGTGAGTTTGGATTTGATCCATATCTACTAAAGCCCCACCAATTTTTTTCTATCATAACAATTCCCATCTCCAACTATTGCAGGATCGTTTGTAGAACCAAATCCTTTTTAATTTTGGGATTATATTTTTTTCAACCATTTTGAGCATTGGCTCCAAATCCACCTGTTGCAACTATTACAGCTTTTGCTTTGATTATATATTCTTCACCATTAGCTTCTTTAACTTTTTACTCCAGATATTTTATTGTTATTTTTAACTAAGGCTATAGCTTTTGTTCCTTTTCTTATATCTATTTTATCTTTTTCAGCAACATTTGAAAGTGCAGTAATAATATTTGGACCTACTGCAGAACCACCTGTTGGTCTATGAGTTCTTTTAGCACTTTGCCCACCAGTAGAAGTAAGTTCATTTAAGTCTGCTCCTCTTTCTAGTAACCAGTCAACTATTGCACTTGATTTTTCCTGTTAATACTTTTAACTAAGGCTTTATTATTTCTATTTTTTCCACCTTTCATTGTATCTTCATAGAAAAGTTCAGCACTGTCTTCAACACCTAATTTCTTTTGTACACTTGTTCCAGCCGCATTTAGTCCAGCTGTTGCATAGTTAGTATTTCCACCTAAAAGTTCTGTTTTTTCAATTAATATAACACTTGCACCTTTTTCATAAGCAGCAATTGCAGAAGTAAGTCCTGCTCCTCCTCCTCCAATTACAACTACATCAGCTTGTCTTGAAAGTTTTGTCTTTTTATTAAGAGCTGCTTCAACTTTTGTTAATTTTGCTCCACTTGCTTTAACTGCTTCTTCTATAGCTTCTTTTGTTCCTTCACTAGTCAATGAAGCTCCTGAAACTCCATCTACTTCATAGCTTTGAGTAGCTATAGCTCTTTTTAATGATTTCTTTTATTGCTGGTTTAGCAAAATCTGATTCTTGTTCTTTTTTGATTTGAATGTCAACGATTTTATTGTCTTTAATTTCTACATCAAGTACTATTCCATCTTGATGGTAACCATAACCTGTTCCTTCATATACTTCAGCACTAGCTGTAGTAAAAAGAAGAGTGAACATCAAAGCCGTCAGTCCTAAAAATCTTCCTAAAAAAATTTTTTTCTTCATACTATCCCTCCATATTCCCATATTAAAATAATAAACATATAATTCTATAGTATTTTTATATATGGGATTTTGTCAATGATTTTTATTTTTATTTCTAAGCAAAAACTACAGGTGAGGGGTACCTGTAGTTTTTAAATAATCTATATTAACTTTTTATTAGGGTGGGGTCATATTAAAAATCTTTTTATCTCTTAGGATTTTCTCCTGTCATTGCGTCGATTAAGAATTCTCTATCCATGAATCCTTCTGCAACTTCTACATCATATACTAAAACACCATTTTTATGTTTTAATTCTATTTCTTTAAACTTTCCATTTTTAGATTGCTTTAATGCAATTTCTTTAGCTCTATCATAAGAAATTTTTAGGTTCTTTCTTTGCTTTTTTTGCTACTTTTTTTCAGTTTTTAAACTTTATAACTTCGCCTGTTTCAGCATCTATTTTTAAATTCCTTCTCAACATTTTCCATCCATAACTTCAACTTCATAGACTTTTTCTTCCATTTTCTCTATCCAGTTCAAATTTAGTTAGTTGTCCCATTAGGAACTTCTTTTTTTACTATTGTTTTTATTTGCTCTTGACTCAATGCAGCTAAAGCATTTGTTGAAAACCCTAAACTTCCAATGATAATTGCTCCTACTAACAATAATCTCTTCATGCTTCCTCTCCTCTATTCTTTTCTTATATTATAATTATAATTTATATTTATGAATAAAAGATGAAACATTATTTTTTATTTTTATGTTTTTTTATTTTTAATAAAGTAACTTTTATTCTTATTATATGCATAGTATAATTTAGCTTAATGAATACTAAATGAATATAGTTTTTATTATACTAATTTTTTTCAAAATTATGTTTTTTCTTTTTGAGCTAATTCTTCTAATTCTTCACTAAAAGCCTGACTTTTGAAAAATAGAATAAAATATTCCTCTCTATTGTTATTATTCCATTTTATATTTTTTTAGCTTTTTTTCTTGTAATTGCTTCAAAAATACTTAAACCTACTTGTTTTTTTAGAATATTTACATTCTCCAAAAAAACAATTTTATTATTTTCTCCTAAAAGCTACAATATCTACCTCTGTATTTTTTTATCCCACCATCTACCAACTTTTTAATAATGGAAATGGAATATTCTCCCATATACTTTCTCTTGCTAGATCTTCATATATCTTTTGAAACATATAGCTCAAACTCATTATTAATTTTATTTTTTTACATAGGTTAAATTCTCAATTTCAAAAATAACTTTGATAAGGATATATATAGGCAAACCAAAACTTCAAGTAATTATCTTTTTATCTTATATAATACTTTTTTGAGTTATCTATATTTTTCAGTAATAGGGATTTCCTTTTTCTAGAATATCTAATTCTATAAGTTTTGATATATAAGCAGATATTCCTCCTGCATTTATTTGTAAATATGAGGATATTGAAGACATTTTTGTATGTCCCTATAGATATGGCATTTCAATATAGAAAAATATCTTGATAGGTCATTCACTTCTTCTTGAAGTAAAAATTTAGGGTTCTGAATAGAGATAGTTATTTTTATCAAATAGATTATTTTCTATATTATATAAGGCTGATTGCTCTCTATCTATACTCATAATATATTTAGGAATACCACCTGTTATAGAGTAAAGTTCTATTAAATCTTGAGTGGACTTATTTTTTTAAAAAAATTTATTATAGTATTTAAATTTTTATTGGTTGAAGCTTTTATCTGTGCTGTTCTTCTTCCATATAGAGGGGACTATCATAGGCTAAAGTTTCTGAGTACATCATAGATATTAAAGAACCACATAAGATAACCATAATATTTCTTTGTCTTTTAGCTTTTTCATCATATATTCTTTGAAAAAAATAGAGGAAAAATTTTTATTAATTAAAGATAAATATTGAAATTCATCTATTACTAAAAACAAATTTTTTTCATTTGAAATTTTTGATTATTAAATATTCAAAAAGTGTGTCCCAATCTTTTATTTCTATTTTTCTTTAAAATTTTCATCTTTAAAATTCTCTGCTATCTGATTTTTAAATCTTTCAATTTGCAAATTTTCATTTTTGTTTATCAGCAAAAATAGAATGCTTTTTTATCTTTTATAAATTCTTTTTATTAAAGTGGTCTTTTCCAACTCTTCTTCTTCCATATATTACAACAAAACTATTTTTCTTTTTATATTCTCTTTCAAGAGTTTTCCATTTCTTTTTCTCTATTGACAAAAGTTCATAGTATCACCTCAATAAAATTATATAATATAAATTATAATAATTCAAATTATAATAATTTATTTAAAATATAAAAATGGTGCTAGTTGTTACTAGCACCATTTTTATAATCATAATTTTAAGCTATTTCTACTGTTGTTTCTTCTTCAATTGAATTATACTTTTTCTTCAACAACTTTTGTAATGTAATTTCTAAGGTCAGGACAAATTGGGTGAACAATGTCTTTATATTCTTCGTTACGCATTTTTTTCTTGATGGCATTGCTACAAACAATCCTTGTTCTCCTTGCATTAATTTTAAACCATGGATAACCAAACTTTCATCTAAAGTTATATCTACATATGCTTTTAGTCTGTCTAATTTGTCTCCATCCACTTTTTTTATTTTTTTACATTTGTAACAATCATTTTAATCCCCTATACTAATTTATTGTCTTACTTATGATTATCTTTTACATTATCAACAAAAAGTTCTCAACCTAGTTTCAATTTGGGATCTTTCTATTTCTGTAACAAATGTGTAGTATGTACTCCCACTACCAGACATAAAGAATTTCTTTTCCAGGTACTACTGAGTTTAATATTACTTTAAACATTTTTAATATCAGCATTTCTTTCTGAAATTCCTTGCTCTAGACCATTTTCTATATTTTTCTAAATCTTTTCTATTGTCATTCCTTAAGCACTCAACGATTTTTTTCAAAAATTTGCATATCTAACTTCATCTAATTCATCAAAACTATTATAAGCATCTTTTCGTTGATACTCCAAAAACCTAAACGGTTTTACTAAAATTAGCGAATCTTTTAAATTATTTTTCCACTAACTCAACTTTTATTACCTTTTTCCTCCAACTCTTGCAGTCTTATTTTTTTAATAAAGAAAGGTACGTCACTGCCTACTTTTCATTGCCAACTCTTCCAATTCTTTTTCATTGTAAACATTTCCATAATGCTCATTCAAAAGTTTCAGAAAAAAACCAGCATCAGAACTTCCTCCTCCAAGACCAGCTTCAGAAGGAATATTCTTTGTTAAAGATATTTCTATTTTTCTCCTTGTGTTTCTTACTGTTCTCAAAAAAATATCTCATATGCCTTATACAAAAATATTTCTTTCATCAGTGGGAATATTCTTATCAGAACAGCTAATTTTTAAATCTCCTATTTCTGAATAAAATGTTATGTCCATTTCATCGGATAAGTCAATAGGAGACATTACTGAATCAATTTCATGATAACCATCTCCTGCTTTTTGATAAACATTTAAACCTATATTAATTTTAGCATTCAGGTAAATCTTATACTTATTCAAAGAAATCCTCATCCTTATCTAAATTAATTTCAATGTCTAAACCTTTAGTATCTAATAATTTTACCAAATCACTTGTCTTGTCTTTTAGAAACATTTCCTAAAGGAACTTGTAAAATTTCAAACTTAAAAATATTTATTATAATATTCTATCTCTAAAAGTTTGCCCGACTTTAACTTCAGCAGCTGCTTTTACAACTTTTTCCATCTAGTTTAACTTTTTCCTCCATCTACAACAAGCTTTTGCAATGGGTCTCCTTTTAATAATTCTACTAACTTTTTAAAAAAATTTGTCTAATCTCATAAAAACATCCTTTTCTTTTTAGTTATACCTCTTTTTCCATATTATGTCAACTTTTTTTATTTTTAATTAATGTAATATTTTTATGCTTTTTCTAATAATTTTATTTAAAACCTTATAAATGCTTAATATATTGTTATAATAACAATTTATTTTAAAATTAGATTTAATTAGAATATAAATCAAAAAAACTCAAAAAAATATCTCCTTCAAAACCCTATAGTTTGAGTAAATTTTAAATAGCTTATTTTTCTTATTAGCTAATAGATAAATAATTTTGTCGACATTTATTTTTTTCCTCATTAAAAATTAATTAAAATCCTTTTTTTCCTTATCCTCCTTTATGCTTACAATACCTAGTTCTCTAGCTCTTATCCTAATTTTTTTAAGAATTCAAAGAAACCTTTTGCCTCAGATTTTAATTTTTCCAAATCTGTCCTCTAACTCCTTATGTAGCTCTTCTAATTCTTCCAAAAGTTTTTTTAAAGCTAAAAGCCCTCTTGTAAATCTTTTATTTTTTTCATTTTTTTCTATATAATTATCAGGTAAAAAAATCTTGGGAAAATTAAGTTCTATATTAACATCTTCTAATTCTTCTTCATTTTCACCTTTTTAATTTTAATATTTCTTCATTTAACATTTTTCATATATAGATTATAACCAAAAGTTTCAACAGCTCCATGCTGTTTTTTTCACCTAAGATTTCTCCAACTCCTCTGATTTTTAGAGTCTTCCATAGATAAATCTATACCTGTTAAATTGTCAAATTCTCTAATACTTTCTTCTCTTTTCTGTGCATTTTTAGTTTTATTTTTCGTTCATAAGCATATAGCAATAACTTTTTCTTATTGCTTCTACCTATTCTTCCTCTAAGTTGATAAACTTGGGATAAACCTAACTTTTTCAACTCCTTCAATTATCATAGTATTAGCATTTTTCTATATCAATACCATTTTCTATGATAGTTGTTGCAATTAAAAACATCTGTATTTCCATTTTCAAAATTATGTATAGCTCTCTTTATATCCCTTGCCAACATCTGACCATGTATATAGTCAACTTTTATATACTCAGGTAAAAAGTTCTCTAAGTTCTTTTGACTTCATCTCAATTCTTTTTCACTGAGTTAAATATATAGAAAACCTGTCCTTCTCTTGAGACTTCAGTAAGTATAATATCTCTAATTAAATCTTTATTATTGTCTATATACTCTGTTTGAATTTTTTTGTCTTCCTTCTGGAGAAGTATCTATAACAGATAAATCTCTAATTCCCAATAGTGATAAATTTAGAGTTCTAGGAATAGGGGTTGCTGTTAGAGTTAAAATATCTATATCACCTTTGAGTTTTTTTCAACTTCTCTTTGGCTTTAACTCCAAACTTTTTGCTCCTCATCTATTATAAGAAGACCTATATCATTATATTTTTATATCGTCTGACAATAATCTATGAGTTCCTATGATTAAGTCAGCTGAGCCATTTCTCTATCTTTTTAAGACTTTCTTCCTGCTCTTTTTTTAGTTTGTACTCTACTTAAAAATCTCTATATTTATAGGATAGTTTTTAAATCTTTCACTAAATCTTTCATAATGTTGCTCTGCTAGTACAGTAGTAGGAACTAAAGAGTACAACTTGTTTCTCGTCCATTATAGCTTTAAAAGCTGCCCTTATAGCGACCTCTGTCTTACCATAACCAACATCTCCACAGACAAGTCTATCCATAACTTTTACCTGACTCCATATCTCTTTTTACATCTTCAATAGCCTTTTAATTGACCCTGGAGTTTCAGTAAATGGAAAAAGCTTCTTCAAATTCTTCCTGCATAACAGTGTCTTTTTGAAAACTTAAAACCATTTGCTAAATTTCTTTTTAGCTTGGATTTTTTTATTATTTCTTTAGCAAAAGATTTCTATATCTTCGCTCAATCTAGCTTTCTTTCTTCTAAAACCTTTTTCTTCCAAGTTTATATATTTCAGGTATAACATCAGAAATATTAATATACTTCTCTATCTTATTTATACCATCAAGAGGAACATACAACTTATCTTCATCAGCATATTTTTATCTTTTAAGTAATCCTGTCCATCAATATTTTCCAAACCTAAGAATATTCCTACACCAAAATTTTCATGTATTACATAATCTTGTTCTGCTATTTCATCGACAGTCTTATACCTTAGAGCCTTCTTTTTCAACTCTTTCTCTTTTTACTCTAATACCTTTTATTTCTCTATCTGTCAGTATTAGCTTATCCTCTGTTCTATAACCTTCAAAAAGTGGATACTTTTTCAAATTTAATATCATAACCCTTAAATATTTCTTTTGTACCTAGTGGCTTCTTCTGAATAAATTATGATATTTGTATTTTTCAGATAATTTTTTTATTCTGTCTATAACTTCAAACTGCTTTAATTCTTCTTCTGTAAAATTTTTTTGTATTTCTATCTGCTTTTCCTATTTTAGAGAGTTCTGTTATTTTTGTTTATTATGTCATTTTTCTCTATCTGAATTTTTCACTCATAAGTCTTTTAACTTTTAGCTTGTAAAATATCATTATTTTTCATAGTAATATTCCACTTTTATTTTTTTGCTTGTATACATAAGAGAAGAAATCTTTTTATCTTTTATTATTGTCTATATACAGTTCTATACTATCTAATTTTTTCAATACTTAATTGAGAATCTAAGTCAAAAATATGTTATTCTATCAACTTCATTTCCAAAAAAATTCTATTCTCACAGGATTTTTCTTGATTGATATTAAAAATATCTAAGATATCCCTCTTACTGAATATTCTTTTCTTTGAGTAAGCATATATGTTTTTTCAAACTCAGCTTCAATTAATTTTTTTCTTCCAAAGGCTTTTTATATCTACTTCTTTTTCCTTTTTCAATAAAAATACTGTTAGCCTTAGAATAATAATCTTCTAAGAAATATTCTAAAGAGATTAAGATTATAAATTTTTTTCATCTGATTTTAGAAGTTCTAATAGATCATAATTATATTTCTTTAGTTCTCCATTTTCATTTTCTTTTTATTCTGAGAATTCTTCCTTTATAGAAATCTTTTAGCACAAAAATAATCATCTATATTTCTATTAGATGAGCAGACATAGACTATGCTATTCTTTTTATTTTTTTAGCCAAAATGGGATTTCTCCCTCAAATTTCTTTTTCCATATTCTCTCCTAATCCATACAAAATAGATTATATCAATTATTACAATATATTTCCACTAAATTTTTAATTTAAAAAGCAGGAGTATGAAAATAGTTATTAAAAATATATTGAAATATATTTAATTAAATGCTAATATATTTATATGAAAAAATATATAAACCAAAAGAATTTAGTGAATTAGTAAATAGAAGTGTAAATACACTTCAAAGATGGGATAGAGAAGGCATATTGATAGCACATAGAACCCCAACAAATAGGAGATATTATACCTTTAGAAGATTATAATAAAGTTATGGGTATTGAGGTAACTCAAAATCAAGTATATGAAGTTATTATATATGCAAGAGTTTCTAATCATAGTCAAAAAGATGATTTACAAAATCAAATTAAATTTTTAAGAGATTATGCTAATGCAAAGGGATATATAGTATCAGAAGTTATAACTGATATTGGAAGTGGACTTAATTATCAAAGAAAAGGATTTAATTCAATTCTTTATTCTGATAAAAAAACAAAAAAATACTCATATCATATAAAGATAGATTTGTAAGGTTTGGTTTTGATTGGTTTGATAATTTTTTTAAAATCTAAAAGGTAGTGAGATAGAAATTGTTAATAATGAAGATTTATCACCACAAAAAGAAATGGTACAAGATTTAATTTCTATTATAGATATATTTTCTTGTCACATATATGGACTTAGAAAATATAAAAAAAGCAAAATAAAGGAAGATAAAGATGTATAAAAGCACTAAAGATAGAATTAAAACTAACAAAGTGAACAGAAAGATACAAAGTATGTCAGACTATTGGAACAGAAAGGTTTATATATAATGAGTATATTAAATATAATCAAGAACAATATGAACTAGGTAATAAATTTGTAAGTGCTAATGATTTTTCTAAATATATTAACAATATCTATCTACCTAATAATCCTGATAAAAAAATGGATAAAAGATGTATCTTCTAAATCAGTCAAAACAAGCTATGATTTATGGAGAAAAGGGCTTTTTAAAAAATTTTTTAAAGGGTTTAAGTGCTTTTCCTGTCTTTTAAGAAAAAAAGGTAAGAATGAGTTGGGAGCATATTTTGTTAAGAATAATAAAACTGATTTTGAGTTTTTATAGGCATAAAATAAAATACCTACCTTAAAATTTGTAAGAGTAAAAGAATATGGATATATACCTAAAAAATACGATTATTAAAAGTGGAACTATAACTAAAATAGCTGATAGATATTTTCTATCACTTATTATGGAAGTTGAAGATACTGTAAAAAGCAAGTAATACAAGTACTAAAGGGATTAGGAGTAGATTTAGGTATAAAAGATACAGCTATATGTTCTAATGGTAAGGTATTTAAAAATATAAATAAAACTAAAAAGTTAAAAAAATTGAAAGAAGAAACTTAAGAGAGAACAAAGAAAGATGTCAAGAAGTGTAGAATATTCTAAATCTAAAAAGATAAAAATTAAAAGAATGTAAGAATTTTTAATAAGAAAAAGTTGAAAAGTACAAAAAATTATTTTATAGACTAAATTGTATTAGAGATGATTATAATAATAAAATAGTAGATGAAATAACAAGAGCCAAGTTAAAAATACATTACTATTGAAAGATTTAAAAAGTATCTAATATGATGAAGAATAAACATCTTTCAAAAGCTATACAAGAACAGAATTTCTATGCGATAAGAACTAAAACTTATAAATAAATGTAAGGAAAGAAATATAGAAACTAAGGTTAGTAGATACATTTTTATCCAAGTAGTAAAACTTGTTCTTGTTGTGGAGAAATTAAAAAGATTTAAAACTTAATGATAGAATTTATAAATGTAGTAGTTGTCGTTTAGAAATAGATAGAGATTACAATGCAAGTATAAATCTTGAAAAAAAGCAAAAAAGATATATAAAGTAATTAGCATAGATATATTCTAAAATAAAAAGAAAAGGAGAAAGCTACAAATAGCAAGTAAAATATCTATATGTACCGATGGCTAGTCGGAATTTACGACTATGGAGAGTACAAGGAACTATGAGTAGATACAAATGTATTGAAAATATACTCGTTGAAGTAGTAATATTCTAGTGTATTAAATATATTTTAATACATTTTTAGTAGCAGATACCTGCCAGAGTATCTCCCATATAAAAGATTTACTAAATATAATTAGTAAGTATTTTTAGATAATAGTAAAAATTACTATTATCAAAAAGAAGTAGTAAAGATTTTTTTCACTCTTTCACCTCCTTTAAAAAGAGATATTAAAGAAAATATGGTAGTTTCATTATATCATAAAACTTGATTTTTTTAATATAATTATGTTAGAATAACTTAAGTAAGTAGTATAAGATTTAATAGCAAATAAAAATAGCACCTATGCCAGTAGGTGCTATTTTTTATTTTATATCTAGTTTTTCCAAAACATCTAACTGCAATATACATCAGTCTAGCTAAAATAGGATTAACTCCTTCTTCTTTTAAAGATTTTCAAGAATATTTTATCTGCTTTTTTCTTTCAATATTCAGCTCACAGCTCTTTGAATAAAGATAGTCATGCACAACACTTGCCCCACTATGTTTTTCCATAGGGAAGAACAATAGCTCTAAATATCCTAGGTATGGAAGCATAATCTGTTACAAAAAGATTTAGGTACTCTTATAACATAATTTTTCTATCTGGTATATGTAATCAGAAATTAATTCAAACTTTCCATTCATAAGATCCTTAACCAACAACTTTGACATTTCCATAGCTTCACCTCCATTTTCTATATCATAATAGCTTTTTAATATAATTTTCATTCACTCAAAAACCTTATATACTTCTATAAAAAAATATTAAAATTCTATTTCAAATTTACATTTTATTTAAAACATTAAAAACTATAATAAAATTATATGTTTTTATTTGACATATATATTAATTAGTTGTATAATTATCTTAAAAAAGAGGGTGATTTATATAGAAAAATAAAGCATTCTCAACTTTTGAGATAATACTATCTATTTTAATTTTTTTCAATTTTATTGAATATTGCATTTCTAAAGTACAAGGAATTTAAAGAGTTAAGGGATATAAATGAAGCCAAAACAAAATTACAGAAGCATTTTATTTGGTATCAACAACTTCTTTGAAACAGAAAAGAAAGCAAGAATTAGAATTAGACCTTTCTGCATTGTAATATCAGATAAAACACTTCAATCACAAGATATAGAGCTTCCAAAAATTTAATTTATTATCATACGTATACATCTAATTTAAAAAAAATTTTTAAATTCTCTTTTACTAAAAATGGTAATATTTCCAAGTCATTTTCAATATATATTTTTCAACAAAGAGAAAAAAAGTAAGATATAAACTTTCTTTTTATGGCTTCGATAGAAGTAAATTTTTAAAAATCAATAGTTATCGTAAGAAAAAAATAATAACGAAATAAACTACAACAATATTGCTGACTATCATAAAAATACTAATGAAGATAGAGAAAGCTTTTACAAGGACTGGAGAAAAGAATGATTAAGAAATTATTTCTATGCTTTTTTTATTTTTTTGTTCATATGCTTAAATATCTTTTTCTAAACAAAGTATGTAGTTAGAGTTGATATTATAGGTAAAAATGCTAATAGAAGCTATTTTTATTAAATTTTCAGATGAGAATAATTTGAATAGTTTTGAAGTGTATGACGAAGATAATTAATTTTCAAAAAGGAAAAGAAAAATGGAAAAAAATAGAATTATTTTTAAAAAGTCGATTAATAGTAGTATGGATAATAATAAAATTTCACTCATTGAGGACATAGAAGACTTATATGCCAGAGAAAATCTAAAGTTCTAATAAAAGGTATCTTTCTACATATTATTAGAGGCTATAAAATTTTTTTAGCAAGTGATATCCATATAGAAGCCTTAAATAATATAGTTAGGATTAGATATAGAATAAATGGTATTTTTAAAAAGAAGTAGCTAGAATAGATAAAAGTTTTCTAGCAGCTATAAGTTCAAAGATAAAAATATTATCTTCTTTGGATATAGTTGAGAAAAGGAAACCTCAAGATGGTAGATTTTCATTGAGATATAAAGGTAGAGAAATAGATTTTTAGAACTTCTATCATGCCCACTATGAATGGTGAAAAAAATTGTAATTAGAATTTTTGGATAAGTTTAACTATAACTTTACCTTAGATGATTTGTATTTGTCAGAAGAAAAATAAAAAGTTTTTCTATAAAGCCATCAATCAGAAACAATGGTATTATCATAGTAAATGGATCTACAGGTTCAGGAAAATCTAGTACTCTATACAGCATATTGAAATATAAAAATAAAGAAGAAGTTAATATTTCAACTGTAGAAGACCCTATTGAATATCAAATTGAAGGAATTAACCAAGTTCAATGTAAGAATGAATTAGGTTTTAAATTTTTGCTACAATTTTAAGATCTTTATTGAGGCAAGATCCTGATATTTTTAATGATAGGAGAAATTAGAGATAAAAGAAACAGCTGAAATAGCTGTTAAAGCTTCATTGACAGGACATTTAGTTTTTCAACTCTACATTCAAATGATAGCTTAGGTTGTATAAAGTAGACTAGTCAATCTAGGCATTGATAACTATCTTTTAAGTTTAGTTTTACAGATGATAGTTTCTCAGAGATTGGTTAGAAAACTTTGTCCTCATTGTAAAAAAAGAAGATGAGAACTATAAAGAAAAAAATTAAAAAGTTTAAACCTAGCTGAAGAAAACTATAAGGATATAAAGTTCTATACTTCTGGAGCTTGTGAAAAATGTATGAACACAGGCTATATAGGAAGAATACCCTGTTTTTGAAATAATTTATTTTTGATGAAAGTTTTAAAAATATGTTAGCACAGAAAAAGGAAATAAAACAAAATTTTAAAACTCTACTTGAAAATGCAATGGATAAAGGCTAAGGAAGGATTAACTTCGCTTGATGAAATAATGAGGCAATTATGAAAATCAAAAGAAAAATTTTATTTTTTTCACTAATGAACTAGCTCTACTTATAAAAAGTGGTCTAACTTTTACAAAAGCTATAGAAATTATATTAAAAGAAGAGAAGAATAAAAAAATTTGAAGATATTCTAAAGAAAAATTCATAAAAACTTAACTATGGGTAAAAATATTTATGATAGTTTTAAGCCTTTTTGAAAACACTTTTGGAAGCACCTATTTATATTTTTTAAAAAAATTGGAGAGCTCAGTGGAAATATAGTAGAAAGCTTAGAAGATATTTCAAAATCTTTTAGATTTTTGATTTAAGTAGAAGGAAAAAAATTAGGGGAATTTTAATTTATCCCATAGTAGTTATCTGTTTAACTTTTTGATAGTGAGTTTCTTACTCATCTTTATCTTGCCTAGCTTTTATTACAATTTTTGAAGAAAATCAAATTGAATTACCTTTAGTAACAAGAATTTTATTAGGGCTTTCAAAGGAATTTTTCATTATATTTTTAATTTTCTATAATATGTATATTAACAATAATATTTATTTTTAATATGTATATAAACAAAAAAATAAATATAAAAGAATAAGAAGAGATAAATTTCTTTTTAAACATATTTTTGTTTGGAGAATTAAAGAAACTATTACTTGCTTCAAACCTCTATCATTCATTTTCAATACTTTTGAATGCTGGAATAGGAATGGTAGAAAGTTTAGAAATAATGTATATGAACAATAATAACTACTATCTTAAAGATAGATTATTTGAGGTTAAGAAAGCTATATTAGCAGGAAATAATATAACTACTTCCTTTTAAAAACCTAAATCTTTACAACGATAGATTTTCTATTTTAATCACTGTAGGAGAAGAAAGTGGATATCTCTCAGAAAAACTTTTTACAAATTTCTAAAAATTTTAAAGGAAGATTTTTGATTATAAGTTAAAAATTACTAGCTATACTAGAACCCTTAGTAATTTTTAATTTTAGGACTTATAGTTGGTTTTTGTAGTTTTAGCAATATATCTACCAATATTATCAATAGGAGATATATTTATATAATAAAAATTTGAAATTAACGACTGCTGAATGACTGAATTTTTTTAATCGTAAAATGCTATGTTCGTGAGCGTCAAAAAGCAAGTGTCTGAGTTGATATATCAACTCAGACATTTGCTTTTTAACGACCACGATTAGCATTTTCACGATTAAAAATTCAGTCATCAGCAGTAGTTAATTTAAAATTTTTCTAATCATTTCGCAGTCGTTATTTAAAAATTTTTAAATAATGGTTTAATAGGAGGTCTATATGAAAAATCGTGGTTTTTCTTTGATTGAAGTCATTGTAGCAGTAGCTATAATAGGAATATTATCAGGTATTGTTGGCTTAAAATTGAGATCTTATATAGCAACTTCTAAAGATACTAGAGCTGTGCAACTCTTAATTCCTTTCGTTTAGCAGCTCAAACTTATCAAATAGATAATGATAAACCTCTTATTGAAGATAGTTCTAAATATGATGATGATACAGAAATTAAAAGAATGCATTTAGAAAAAAATTAGAAATCTATTTTAGATAAGAATGCTAAAGAAATTATAGATACAAAATAGAATAACTATAGGAGCTTCAAGAGATACTGAAAATGGAGAATTAAAAGTATGGAGGAAAAGTAAAGATTTACTTTTAAAAGATCCTGATAATGCTGCTAATAGTGATGGCTATTATATGTGGTTAGTTCCTGTAAAATCCTACTAAAAATTTTTGATAGCAAAGGAAAAGAATGGACAAAATATTGATAATTTTTCTATATATAGCATTGCTATTTGTTATGTATATAGATATTAATAAAAAAAGTATATTCCCAATGTTTTAAATTTTTTTCTATCTTAATACTTTCAGTTTTTTATTAGGGGATATCTGAGATAGAAAATTTCTTTATAGGTGCAGCTTGCTATGTCTTACCTATACTAATCTTTTTATGGCTATATCTCTGATATTTTTGAAAGAGAAGTCTTTGGCTTTGGTGATATAAAATTAATAATAGCCCTAGGTGGACTTTTTATATCACAGTGAAATTAATATTTTTTTACAAATTTATATTTTTTTACCTTTTAGTATTTTTCAATTGCCACCCTTTATATTACTTTTTTATCTTTGCATATATTTTTGTAAAAACAGAGTCTTAAAGATTAGAGGTGTAGAGATAGCATTTGCTCCCTATATATGTATAGCCTTTTTTTATTATCTACAACTATATAGAAGGTATATTATGAAGAAATCTAGAGCCTTTTTCTTTAATGGAAGTTATTGTGTCAGTATTTATCTTATTTTTAGTTTTGATACCTAGCATAAAAATTAAATAGTCAGCAGTTAAAAACTTATTCAAAAAAATAAGGACTAAGGAAAAAGAGTTACATTTTTTTAATTCTTTAAATAACTATATAAAATCTAAATCTATCTCAAATAGTCACTTAGAATTTAATAGTTATTCTGATTTTTCTAAGTTCCTTCAGTGACTTTCAAACTTATGCTAGAAATATACAAAATGATGAATTTAATTTACTGATAGATGTTGAAGATATAGAAGTAGATTTTTCTGATAGAAAAGAAAAAGTAAGTTTAATTAATTTAGAATACAGAGGAGCATCAAAAACATATAAAAATAAAATTATAAAATTTAAGGATTAAATGTATATGAACAAAAAAATAAAGCCTTTTCTCTTGTTGAAATTATAATAGCTATAAGCCTCACTTTAATAGTAGGTTCTATCTGTCTTATCACTTTCTATTCTATGAATAAAAAGTTTTTTTAGTTATGAACAAAACATATAAAAGAGATAAAGAGATAGCAAGTTTTAGGGATTTACTTGTTAGTCATATAAAAGTGGAATGAGGGGTAGAAATAAGAATTAGTAATGTTTCTAAAAAAATCAAAATATAAATAGTTTAGGAAATCTCTTTTTAAAAGAAAGTGAAAAAGAAGGAAATCTTTTAGTTTTAAAAAAATTCAAGCCTATAATGAGATTGAAAAACTACAAGCAGATACTATAGATGTTTCTTATTTTTATGAGGATAAAGTGAGTATTAGCTATTTTTGATGAAGGAGATATAGTCAATCTCTTTAATGGCACAGTAATTTTTGGAAAATTGTTCTGGTAAATTTAACTTTGATAATAATATTTTAAAGTTCTATCTAAAAGATAAGGAAAAAGAATATGAGGAAATATTGTACTACGATCAAAAATAAAGCCTATATTTTTAGAAGTTATAATAATTTCTTTTTCTATTTATTAGTTTAACTCTCTTTGTACAAATACTTTTAAATAATAGTTTTAAGCTATATAAGGTAGATTATGAAACTCAAGAGAATTTTTCAAAAATTTAGATTTTTAAATGAGATAATGAAAGTAGAGATAAGATATATAGAAAAAAATATTAATGATGGCAATATTAAAAATGCAGTTGACTATATAGTTCTCAATGAAGCAGGAGAAAAAAATTTTTTTCTGATAGCTGATCCTAGTAAAAGAATTTCTTAGGAGGCTATACTTTATTAAATGATGAAATAAAAATAAATGCTTTTTAATTTTGTTAATATACATTTTAAAAAAAGAAGTAACAATTAAAGATAAAAATTATTTGATACTTGCAACAGTAAAATATGAAGTAGGCAGTTCAAGAGATTTAGAAAGTCTTTACAACGGTGTCTTGACAAGGATGTGGATAAAAGAAGATGTCTAAAAAAACTTTAGCTTTAAGTCATATTGATAATTATATAAATGGTGGAAAAAAATACTATTCTTCTTTTTAGAGAATAAGTTTTTTTATATTTTTTTAAAAGTTCAAATAGAGAATGTCTTTAAATGAAGAGGACAGAAAGAGAAAAATTAGAAGATAGATTGGAAATAGTCTTTTCCAAGATATAATTCTGATGATTTTGTATTGAGATATGAAATTCTTAAAAAGATAAAAAGAGAGAAAAATATAGTCGTTTATTTAATGGATATCAATTATTTAAACGATTGTATTATTGATGATATGAAGGACTATGGTTTTATTTCTATTATTCCTTCTTTTTTTATATCCAGAGAAAAAAAGACTTAAATCATTATTTTAACTTTGATATAAGCGAAAACTATGCTAGTTATAACTGAGTATATGAACAATAATATTTTAGATATACAGAGCTTTTAAATTAAGTAAATCTTCACTTGATAACGAGGATTTTGAAGTTGAAGATAAATTTTCAATAATAAATACTTTTTCTAGCTAATATTACTGAGGATATACATATAATTTTCACTGGAGATAAAATAAATTTTTGATGATTTAGAGCTAGAGAACAAGACTTATTCTTTTTATTCAGTTGATAATTTAGATTTTTCTAAATATCCTAATTTTTCTTCCTGAAGAATTGAGAAACAAATATTCTCTTTACTATATAGAAGTAAAGTATCTATATATTTTGTTAGGGACTTTCTATAATGACAATCATATTGACAATAATAATTCACTATAGTCTCAATAGTTCTGAAAAGAAATTAGAAAGCCTTAGAGCTTGAAAGTACCAAGCTTGAAGAAGAAATTGAGAATGCTAGAAATGAAATGGAAGAGATTGAGGTTGAAAGTAAAGAACTTACAAGAGTTTCTTGTAAAAAAAGAAGATATGGATATAAAGATATCTTCATTTTTAGAAGAATTGACTTATCTTTGTCCTGAATACTTAAAAATATCTAGTATAGAATATGATGAAAATAAAATTTTTTCAATATAGAGGGCAAGACTGACAAAGTTGAAAGAATAACAAAATTTCTAGAAAATATAACAAACTCTAAAAATTTTTATACTATCTAACTATGACTATATTTTAAAAAAATCTAATGAGATAGAATTTAAAAATTGAAGTCAAGTATAGAGCTGTTCCGAGGTGAGTATATGTTTAAAGACTTAAAAATAAAAAAATCTAAAGATAATAATTTTACTTATTTGTTATCTCATAGTTTTTTTACTTCCTTATTTTTAAAAACATTTTTAAAACTTGTTGAAATAAAAGAATTAATAGAACAAGAAGATATAAAAAAATAGGAAGACTTAACTATGAGAAAAATACAGTTTTTAAAAAGCTTTAGCTTTGAAAAAAAGAAGATTTTTGAGAAAGAACAGAAAAAGATAGTAAAAATGAAGAAGATGAAACTAAGAAATCTTTGATAATATACCTTCACTTTTTCAGATATATAGAAGATAAAATTACTAAAAATAATATTAATTTTCAAAATTTTTGGAAGAAGCAGAAGAGAAGAAGATAAATTAAATTTAACTATGACTTTCAAAGGTAAAGAAAAAGATGTTAAAAAAATTTTTTTCTCAGATATAGAAAATGAAGATTATGATATTAATTTTTCTTCTTCATATTTGAAAAATAACTGTAGATAAGAGCTTATTAGAAGTAAAATCTAATCTTGTTGCCACAGTTTTAGATAAAAAAAGAAGAAGTGGAGATTGATATAAAGTATAGATGATAAAAAAATATTTTTCAATCTCTTAATATAAATCCTAAAGAAAAAAAGAAGATGAAGAAAAATTCATATTCATATATGAGAATAGGTGACAAAAACCTATTATAGAGTTTCAGCAGAAAATAAGAAGAAGAACAAAAAGACTAAAGACAAAAGATAAAGGTGAGGACTGATGAAAAAAATTTACTCTAATATTATTTTTTTAATTTTTAAATAGCTTTCTTTTTCAATTGGATTAAATCGTGATGTCGATATTATTGATATGCCACTCCATGAAGTTCTAGCAGTTTTATCTAAAGAATGTGGTAGAAATTTAATATGTTCTAAGGAAGCTAAGGACATTGTGATTGATACATATTTTTAATAAGGGTGAAGATTTGGACTCTGTTTTAGGATTTCTAGCTGAGACTTATGGTTTAACTATGAAAAAAAGAAAATAATACCACAATCTTTATGCTAGCTAGTGAAAAAAAATTCTAAAAAGCTAAAATTATTGGTAGAGTTACCTCTAATAATATGTCTTTAGAAGGAGCTAGAATTGAATTAAAAGATGTGAATAAATTTGTTTATAGCGATAAAAGTGGAAATTTTATCCTAGATAATTTGGATAAAGATGTCTATGTTTGTAAGATTTCCAAAAAAAGGTTATGAAGAAAAAGGTGAAATTATAGATAGTTCTAAGTCTATTTCTATTTTTGAATGTAGATTTAAAAGAAAAAAAGCTGATAATTATACAAATAGACAAAATGAAGCTAATCTTGAAGATTTAAATTTCTATGAAGTTGATGGAAAATTTTATTATACTAAAACTTTTTCTCTTTTCAATGTCTCTCCTGATGAAGTTTTAAAAGTTCTTCGTGAAACTTTTTGGAGAAAATATAAAGGTTAGTAGCTTGAGTAAAGTTAAATAAATTAGTTGTCAGTGCTGAAAGAGATATATTAGAAAATGCTATCTCTATAATAGAAGATATAGATAAAAATCCTAAACAAGTTAAGATAAGTTCTCAAATTTTAGATATATCTAATAATCTTTTTGAAGAACTAGGTTTTTGACTGGGTATACAGACAAAAATGTTGCAAGTGAAGAAAGAAATAGTCTGACTGCTATAATTTTTAGGTAAGACAGGGCTAAATGGTGTAGGTTCTAGTCTTAATATCGTTAGGCAATTCAATAATAAAGAGTGATGTTTTGAGTACAGGGATTAAATTTACTTGAATCAACTAATGATTTGGTTGTAAGCTCTGTTCCCACTCTTATGATAGCTAGTGGTGAAGAAGGTGAATTCAAGGTAACAGAAGAAGTAATAGTTGGAGTAAAGACAACTAGAGAAAATAAAAATGATAAACATACTGAACCTGTATTTTAAAGAAGCAGGTTTGATTATGAAGGTTAAAGCCTTTTCATTAAAAGATGATGACTATATTGTTTTTAGAAATTAGTTTAGAATTAAGTGATTTCAAAGTTTAAGAGAAATGTTTTAAATATAAAGGATGTAAATTCAGGTACATATAACTCTGAAGGAGGATCTAAAGTTGGAAGAGCTTTAACAACTAAAGTTAGAGTTAAAAAAATGGAGATACTATCTTAATAGGAGGGTTTAAAAAAATCAATACAACAAAATATTGAAAGTAAAATTCCTATCCTAGGTGATATCCCTATTATAAGTTTTTTTCTTTAAAAAAACACTACAAAGAAAAAGAGAAAACTCAGATATGTACATAAAATTGAAAGTTGAAATAGAATAAATAATTTTTTTGCAATTCATTTTACATTCATTTTTTTCTCCTATATACTTAGAGCATATAAGGGACATAGATAAACCCCTCCCTAATAAAATGAATATGTAGATAGAAAAACCACAAGTCTCTCCCTCATTTCTTGTGGTTTTTTTGTTTTGCGATAAAATGGGAGGTTGAAGCATTTTTAGTTGACAATTAGAGTTTTATGGGGTATACTGTAAAATAAATATTCATTATTAGATTGAACTAGGGACTTCACGATAAAATGAGAGGTTCAAACTAAGTTAAGAGGGTAATAGTCAGGGGGACAAAACAATCATACAAAAAAACTATTACATAATAAAATTTAACTTAGGAGGTTAAAATGAAAAAGAAACTATTTGGATTATTACTGTTCTCTTTAGTTTTATCATCATTGGCTTATGCAAAAGTAAGAGATACAGAAAATCAAGAAGCAGCTCAAAATGTAGCTGGAACTAGTATAGTAAAACTAAGCCCTGAAGAAGAAAAGGAAGCTTTCAAAGCTTTAGAAAGAGCTAGAAAAAGAATTGAGAAAGAAGACAAGGAAAGAGAAGAAGCTCTAAAACTTGCTGAAAAACAAGCTCAAGAAGAAGCTAAAAGAATTGAAGAAGCTCAAGCAAAAGCTCAGGCTGAAGCAGAAGAACAACAAAAACAAGTTCAACAAGTTCAAGAAACAACAGTACAAGAAAATGGAAATACTGTTACAGAAGTTGTTACTACTGCATCTGGTTTAACACCACAAGAAGAAAAAGAAGCTTTTAAGGCTTTGGAAAGAGCTAGAAAAAGAATAGAAAAAGAGGATAAGGAAAGAGCTGAAGCATTAAAACTTGCTGAAGAACAAGCAAAAAGCTCAAGCTGCTCAAACCGCTCAAGAATAAGGGAAATCTATATACACTAGGGAAATAATAGAAAAAAAGCTATTGCGATTAATTTTTGCAATAGCTTTTATTGTTTTTAATATAAATTTAAATGTTTATTTTTTTAATCTTTCATTTAGCTCTTTAGAAAGTTCTTCATAACCTTTTTACCTAAAAAGAGCAAACATATTTTTTTCTTGTATGATTCAACACCAGGTTGGTCAAAAAGGATTTACTTCTAATAAGTAACCACTTATAGCACAAGCTTTTTTCAAAGAAATAAATTAAATATCCTATATTAAAAGCATTAAGTTCTGGTATATTTATAATTAAGTTTGGTACTCCACCATCTATATGAGCAAGTAAAGTTCCTTCAAAAGCTTTTATTATTTACAAAAGATAGTCCCTTTTTCCTTCTAAATAGTTAAGTCCATCTAAGTCTTCAGCTTCCTTTTTTAATACTTATATCTTTTAAGTGGATTTTCAACATTTAATATAGTTTCCATTAAATTTCTTCTACCATCTTGGATATATTGCCCCATAGAGTGAAGGTCTGTTGTTAAAGTCAACAGAAGCTGGGAAAAATTCCTTTTTTTATCTTTTTCCTTCAGATTCTCCATATAATTGTTTCCACCATTCAGAAATATAGTGAAGTTTAGGTTCATAATTAGCTAAAATTTCGATATTATAATCCTTTTTATATAATATATTTCTTATAGCTGCATATTTATAACAGTCATTTGAAGTGAAAATCTTTTGAATAGTCTTCTCTTGCTGTTTGTGCTCCAGCCATTAGATCATCTATACTTATTCCAGCAACAGCTATAGGAAGTAAAACCAACAGCTGTTAGAACAGAGAATCTTCCTCCAACATCATCAGGAATTACAAACTCTTCATATCCTTTTTTTCATCAGCAAGTTTTTTTAGAGCACCTTTATTTTTATCAGTTGTAACATAAATTCTTTCTTTTGCTGCCTCACCATATTTATTTTCTAAAAAGTTCTTTAAAAACTCTGAAAAGCTATAGCTGGCTCTGTTGTTGTTCCTGATTTTGAAATTACATTTACTGAAAAAAATCTCTATCTCCAATAATTTCTATTAAATCTTTTAAATAAGTCCCTGATATTTTTGTCCTGCAAAATAGATTTCAGGAGCATTTCTTTTTCTTTAGATAAAGAGTTAAAAAAAAGCTATGACTTAAGCATTCTATAACTGCTCTAGCTCCTAAGTATGATCCCCCTATTCCAATAACTACTAAAACTTCAGAATCAGATTTTATTTTTTTCACTAGCCTTTTTTTATTCTAGCAAATTCTTCCTTATCGTAATTAACAGGTAAGTCTAGCCAACCTAGAAAAATCATTTCCAGCTCCTGTCTTTATTATGTAATTTTTTTCACTTACTAATTCAACTTTATTCTTAAGTTCATTTAATTCATTTTCACTTACAAACTTAGAAATTTTTGAATAGTCTAAACTAATTTTTTCATTTTTCCTCCTCAAATATTTCTTTCCATTATATCATTTTTTTCAATCTTGCTTAATAAATAGAAATTTTCTCAAAAAAGTAACTTAAATATTGAAATTTTCAAAATTTTGTAATATAATTAAAAATTAAATATAAGTATTTTTGTTCATATATTTTATTAAAAAGGATTAGGTGAGGAAATTTGAAAAAGTTGCACTATGTCTAGGAGCTTTTTCTATTGGTAGCTTGTGCTAATATTCCAAATCTTGAAAAATGAAAAAAATTTCTAATATTTCCAATATTAGTATAAAAATTCAAGTCAAGATTTTGATTTAACCTTCCATTCTGAAAAATGGTGGTTAGTATTAAATGATAGTTCTTTAAATCATTTAATTGAATTAGTTCTTAAAAAAACAATAAAAGTTTACAGATTGCAAAATTGAATATCAAAAATCAGAAGAAGCTATTAATTTATCTAAATCTTCTAAAAATTTAGATATTAGTTTTCGGAGTGGTTTAACAAGGGTTGAAACTAGAGAAAATCCCTAAAAATTTAACAGGTAAAGATAATTATAGTCTCTATAACATTGGTTTACAGACAAGTTATGAATTTGATTTATTTGATAAATTTGATAATTCTATAAAAGAAAAGAATATCAAAAATAGCTGTTGATGCAAGTTCAAAATTGGCTGAACTTACATTAGAATATCAAACATTTAAATTGTATGCCTATTATCTTTATTTAAATGAAGAAAGAAGTAATTTAGAAGATAGAAAAGCTCTTCTTGAAAAATTATATTCTATGGAAAAAAATAGGTGTTGAAATAGGAAAGAGTCTAGAAGATAATGTTCTAGTAATAAAAGAAATGTTAGTTGGTGTAAATATACTTCTTAATAAAAAAATGAAGAAAATATAAATCTTGTAAAAATAACCTATATCTTTTTAGTTGGAACAACTTCATCAATTGAAGTGGATAATATATTAAATAATACTAAAAATAAAGATTTTTAAGAAGTTATCTTCTAAAATAATAATACCTTCAAGTGTTCAATCTGACATTATTATTAACAGACCTAATGTACAATATTATTTAGCATTGATTGAAGCTCAAGATTCAAAAATTAAGTCGCTGAAAGCTAATTTTTATCCTAGTTTTAGTATAACTGGTCTTCTTTCATATAAATCTTTAAAATTATCAGACTTAATTAGTCCTAAAAATCTTGTAGGTATAATTTCTCCAAGTATTCATTTGCCTATTTTAGATTCAGGTAGAATAAAATCAACTTATAAGATAGCAGGAATTGATTATAATATTTTTGTTGAAGAATATAACAATGAAATTTTGAATTCATATAAGGATATAAATGAAAAATTAATTCAATATAATTCAGCTAAAAATATAAATATAGAAAGTGAAAAACTTTTTAAAAATAAGAGATGAACAATTAACAAGATCTAAAAAGAGATTTGAGATAGGCTTAGGGACTGAGAAAGCATATATTACTGAAAAATATAATTATTTAGCTACAAAGTTAGAAGATAGTCAAAAATAATTTAATGCTTTTTAATACAAAAATAGATTTTTTTAAATTCAATTGGTGGAGCATATTCACCTAAAAATTAGTAATAGGAGATTTTTTTAATGGATATTCAAGAAAAATATTAATGTAAATGTAAATGAAAATAATAATGAAGCAAAGAAAATAATAATTTTTTTAATTATTGTTACTATAGCCGCAATAGCATATCTGCTATATTATCAATTAGTAGGAAAATATAATGAGTCGACGGAAAATGCTTATGTTAATGCTGAACAAATTACTGTTACATCCCAAGTTGGTGGATTAGTTACTGAACTTAATATAACTGATACTCAAGATGTAAAAGAAGGTGACTTACTGGCCAGTGTAGATGATACAGACTATAAAATAGCTTTAGAAACTGCTGAAGCAAATATTGCTCAAGCAGTTAAAGCATATTATTCTACTCAAAGTCATGCTATTGATCAAGATATAAATGCAAAAAAAGTTATTCTTGAAAAATTAGCTGAAGACTATACTCGTAATAAAACAGCAAAAACAGCTGGTCTTATAACTGATGAGCAATTAAAAGCTTCTAAAGCAGCTTATGAACAAGCTGAAGCAGGTTTAAAAGCAAGTCAATCTAACCTAGAAGGTACAAAAGTTCAATTGAGTGGTTCTTTAGAAGAATATCCGCCTTTGAAACAAGCTATTGCTATGTATAAAACAGCTTATATAAATTTAAGTAGAACTAAAATTTATGCTCCTGTCTCTGGAAAAGTTGCAAGAAAAAAATATAACAATAGGTCAAAAATTAATGCCAAATCAAGCTATTCTTGTGATTGTTGATTTAAATAATATTTGGGTAGATGCAAAATCTAAAAGAAACTCAAATGAAAGATATAAAAATTGGTGATAAAGTTGAATTAAAAAGTGATATCAATGGTAAAGAATATGAAGGTAAAATTATTGGTATTTCTGCTGGATCTGGTAGTGCTATGTCTCTATTACCAGCTCAAAATGCTTCAGGGAATTGGATAAAAGTTGTTCAAAGGATACCAGTAAAAATTGCTATTTCAAAAAGTATTGAAAAATGGTGTTCTACCAATAGGAAGTTCTATGGAAATTGATGTAAAATTAAAAATCTTCTGAACAAAATAATGATGATTCTAATTTTGAATTGCTAAAATCAAGAGCAACAAAGATGTATCAAGTTGATGAAGATAAACTTAATGCAGAAATTCAAGAAATTATAAATAAAAAAATAAATAAGAAGAAGGTAATATGAAAAAGATAAAAGTTTTATGACCCCAACCTTATTGATGACAACTTTTGCTCTAGCAATAGCCTCATTTATGAATGTTCTTGATGCAACTATAGTTAATGTATCCTTATCACATATGGCAGGTGATTTTGGAGTTACATCTAGTCAAGCTACTTGGTTTATAACTTCTTATGCAGTATCGAAGCTATTCTTTTTACCTCTTGTTGGTTGGTTAACAACTAGATTTGGTTTAGTTAAACAATTTGTATGGTCAACTCTACTATTTACACTTGCCAGTGCTATGTGTGGTATTGCACCCTAATTTTAATATCTTATTAATTGGAAGAGTTCTTCAAGGTGTTGTTGGTGCAAAGTATGATCCCTCTTTCTCAGACACTTATGATGCAAGCTTATCCTGAAGATATATATTGGTTTAGGAATTTGGTCTATGACTGTTATGATGGCTCCTGTAGTTGAATACAATGCTTGGAGGATTTATAACTGATACACTTTCTTGGAGATGGTGTTTCTATATCAATTTACCTATAGGTATAGTTTCAAGTGCTTTAGTATACTATATTTATAAGAAAAAAATGGTTATGTGAATAAAGTAAGTAAACAAAAGGTTGATATATTTGGTTTAATTTTGTCTGATTATTGGTATAGGTGCTTTACAAATAATGTTGGACAAGGGCATGAATTAGATTGGTTTTGCAAATAATGAAATAAAATTATTAACTTTAATAGCCTTTGTTTTCATTATAATTTTAATTATTTGGGAATATTATCAAAAATCCTGTTGTTGATATAAAATTATTTTTAATAGAAATTTTGCTATAGGTTCCCTTACAATGACTGTGGCTTTTTCTATTTTTAAGTATTACTGTGGTAGTTCTTCCTTTTATGGCTACAAAAATTTTATGGGTTACAGTGCTGCAAGAAGTGGAGCTGCTACAGCAACCTCTGGTTTTAGTTATGATGTTACTCACTCCAATCATAGCAACAAAAATTGGTAAAATAGATCCCTAGATATATGGCTATATCAGCATTTTTAGTATGGTTTTTAGCCTCATTTACTGTGTCAAAATATTCTGTTGACACTACTATGTCTTATGTTGCTAGATCAAGATTATGGATGGGGTTAGGTATGGCTTTATTTTTCTTACCTCTTAACTCTATTGCAATGTCTGAAATTAATAATAAAGATATGGCTAATGCCTCTGGTCTCTTTAATTTTATGAGAAATTTAGGACAAAAGTATTGAGCTTCTATTTCTACTTCATATTGGTCAAAATAGAATGTCTTTACATCATGAAGAATTAGTTGCTTCAATTAGCTCTAATAATATTAATTACTTAGAGTATAGTTCTAAAAATTCCAATGCCTGAAAAGAACTATCCTAGCTATTATAGATAGTCAAATCACTCAACAAGCTGCTGCTATGGGAATAACTGACATTATGCAGATAACAGGTATTTGTATTTTAATTTTAATACCTTTTAGTTCTTTTTAGCTAAAAAGACCAACTAAGATAGTAACTTCTTCTCATTAGAATAATTTAAAATGGAGCTATTGCAAAATAAAAATTTCAACCTAAAGTAAAAATAAATAAGTTACAAATGGAAATTTCAGACAAAAAGCTAAACAAATTCAGGAGTGTCTGAATGAAGTGATCTAAGAAACTCTTAATGAGACTTGTTCATAGAGTTTCTTAAATCTATAATTTGTAACGAATTATTTTTTTACTTTTTATTTATTTGCAACAACTCCTTCTATATTTCTAAAAAGTCTTCACATCTTTCTGCTAAATTTTTCACAAGCATTTGGATCATACTTTTCAACAGAGACAATTTTTATTTCTTCATCAATTGTCTTTAGCAAAAATCTATCATAGATAGCCAAAAATATAAATCCTATAACTAATCCTATGAAACTCCCAGCTATAGATTGCATTTCTGAAAATCCTAAACGATCTGCTACTATATAACCTAAAATCATCATAATAGGTGGAAAAACATATGCTATCATAGCAGCTTTTACAACATCTTTTTCAGATATTTTCTAAGGTTACTAAATCACCTAATTCAACTTTTTGATTTATTTTTAAATTCAAAATCGCTTCCCATTTTGTTGCTTTCACTACAAGAACTACAATGTGAGCAAGAAGAACTTTTATATAATTTAACAGCAACAGTATCACCTTGAATTTTAGTAACAATTCCCTTGTTTACCATAGTTAACACCTCTCTTATTGTAAAATTTTTTTCAAGTGATGTTAATATTATACTCCCAAAAATCTAAAATTTCAAATTTTTACTAAATTAATCAAGTTTTTTTATTTAAAAGATTTTCCTATTATCTTTTTAAATATGATATAATTAAAGTATAAAATATAACTAAAATTTTTATTATACATAAGTTTATAGGAGGTATTTTATGAAAAATTATTTTTAATCTTTTTAAGTTTGTTTTTGTATTTCATGTACTGGATTAACAGCTTTTACTCAACATACTGCTGACCCTACTGAAATAAAAATTAACTGAAAAAGGTGCTATGGAATTAATGACTTCTCAGGAAATAGAAGATTTAAAGGCTGGGAAAAACTGTTACTATGATAGGATTTAGGTCAAATTCTCGGGGTGTAGTTTTTAGATAAATTAACTTCCATGGTAAACCTTTCTAATAATGATGTTGATAAAGATGTTATTGCAGCAGCAAAATTAATCCAAAAATAATCCTGGTGCAATTTTTTTATTTCAGATAATAGTGATATTTTTATAAGAACTATAAAATTTTTAGGGCAGAATGAAGATGGAAGAAGCTATAATAAATGGTGCTAGATTTTTATTTATCAACAATTTTAATGAAAACAGAGTTAAAGAATTAGCACAAAAATATAATTTTAAATATAGTTTTTCCAAAATTAGATAATTAATTTTTAAAAAGGATTAGTACAAGCGAAAAGTGAACTTGTAGCAATCCTTTTATTTTTATATTTTCTCAGTTATTTTTCAGATAAAGAATAAGTTAGTGGTCTTTGTTTTATTTTTACTAAATATCCTTTTTTTCTAATTCTTGAGTGTATTTGTTTATAGTTTGCTGAGTCAAATCTCCTATGATAGAAGTTAATTCTACATTAGTAAGTTCTTCAAAATCATTGAAATAAATAATTTTGTAAATATATTTGTAAGATTATATTTTTCTTTTTCAGATAATTCCTTTGTTAACTCATCTAAAATTTCCATTGAATGCTTAAATCTCATCACACTGTCATTTAATAATTCTATTATCATTTCTTGCCCATTTTTTTATAGTTTTTAAAATATTTTCAACAAAAATGTTATTTCACCATAGTTATTTACATCTTCTACTTCAACAAAAAGATTTATAGTAATCATCTAAATTTCTTGATATTGAATAAGACACAGAAAAAGCTGTTAAATTATCTAATTTTCTAGCTAAATATAGAGATAAAAGATATCTTCCAAATCTTCCATTCCCATCATAAAAATGGATGTATATACTCAAAGAAAAAAATGAACAATACTAGCTTTCACTAAAAATGGAATATCTTTTTATATTCATAAATTCAATTAAAGATTCTATATTTTTCTATAGCTTCTTCTCCATTATACACCTATATGAATAGTATTTCCCTAGTCCATTGATTACCTTTTACAGTATCTTTTTCTAAAATATTTTCCATCTAATTTATAGTTACTACTTTTTCAAAATCTTCAAACATCTCATCATATATTTTTCTAAAACTAGAAAGATTATCTATATGTTCTGTATCTTCAAAATTATTTTCCATTATATCCTTATATTTTTTTATTATTCCATCTAGTTTATTTTGATTTTTTACTAGATGTTCTATCATCTTTTAATGAAGAATATATTTCACTTTTTAATAGTTTCTATTCCTTCAATTTTATTAGTTTTATATAACTCATTTGACAATATCTTTCATAATTATTTCTTTTAATAGCAATTGGTGGTAACTTATTTGAAATATAGCTAATTTTTGTTGCTATTTTGTAATATTTTTCTTGTAATAGACTAAGTTCTAATAAAGTTTACATAAAATAAGTTGTATTCCTTATCTAAAATCTTATTTCCTTTTTCATAGGATTAATCTTCAAATTCTGTAATAAGTGTAGCAGGATTTTTCTATTCTTTTATATACTCTTCGTCTATATTTTTCTTTTTATAATATAATTTTATTAAATTTTTCATATTTATTTGACATTTTTATCACCCTTAAATATAAAAGTATCATATTTTTATATTTAAAGTAAATAAAAACTTCTTAAATACTTTTTAAAGAAGTTTTTATAATATTTATTAAATTTCTTTCTTAGTTATATCTATTATTGTGTCTTTTTATTGAATCTTCTATCTTCTATTTCTAAAGTTTAATTCTTTATGAGCTTTATCATTAGAAAAGTTAGAATTTGTTTGTAATGTATATATAGAATATCTTGTAAATAAAGGGACTTTTTACTAGATCATAATATTTTCTCCATTGCAGGTGCTATCATTTTAACAAACCATATAGGTATACTAAATATATATTTCTTTTTCTCCAAGTATCTTTTTCAACTAATTTAGCATAATCCTTAATAGAAATATATTCTCCTGATAAAATATATGTTTCACCTACTTCACCCATATCAGCTGCATTTATTATGCCATCAGCTACATCTCTTACATCTACAAAATTATATCCACCATTAACAACAAATACTAGCTTATTTTTCTAGCATTCTCTTTACTAACTGTGTGGTATGAGTATTAGAAGAATCTCCTGGTCCTATTATCCCTGCTGGATGGAAGACACAAGCTTTAAGATTTCTATTTTTAACAGCTTCTAATACGTTTTTTGCAGCTTCAGCCTTTGTTTTAGCATAATATCCATGGACTGAATCTTTATCAAAATCTTTAGTTTCGAATATTTTTCCTTCACTCTCTTTTTATAGCATGAACAGAACTAACATATAATAATTTAGTATTCACTTCTAGACAATAATCAATAACATTATTTGTTCCATTGACATTAACATCGTAAACCTTTGGATCTTTCATCAGACTTTTATAGTAACTATTGCAGCACAATGTATCACGTAGATATCTTTATTATCTTCAACAGTAAAGATATCTTTTAAAAGAAGCTTTATTTGTTATATCTCCATAAAATATTTTTGCAATCTATATCTTTTAATATATCTTCTTCTTTTTAGAATAAACTCAAAGCCCTACTTCATAGTCTTTATTTTTTGATAGTTTTTACTATAGTATTTCCTAAAAATCCAGTGGAACCTGTAATTATAAAAACTTTTTCATAATATCACCTCAAAGAAAATGGTATATTTTTAATAAAAAGAACACTATAATAGTATTTACTAGGTGATTAACCTAGTAAATGAAGATAGTGTATAGATAACACTTTTTATTTTTATTTTTATTATATAATGTATTTCTAAATTTAGTATGAATTTTATTTTTCTTAACTCTTCATCTATTATTTTAATAGCTTTAATTAATTCGTCAAATTTTTCTTGCGATATTAAATAATTTTTAAAGGTACTCATTAAAAGATTTGGCTCCCCAATAATCATAAAAATTTATATTCAACTTCTTTCTAACTTAATAGAATTATCATCAATTATTTTTCTAATTTTTCTTTAATTTTATATACTCATCTTCTCTAGCTCTTGGTTTTTATCCCTTTTTCCATGTTCTGTATAAAAATTTATTGAAATATAGGATCCTATTTTTATCTTTTGAATCAATACGCCAAAAATACTGTATATGTCTTTTATCTTCTGGTAAATTTTTCTTTCTCTGTATCTGGAAATATCTTTTTCTAAGATATCATATTGTGTATATACTCCTCCACCAATACTTCTACCACTCTTATATATCCACTCAGAAAAATCTTTCTCATAATTCATATTGTGATATAGCACTCACGCTATATTTAACTCCCAATATGACTCAAATTCTTCTTCTGAAATTAAATAATCTTTTTTCTTCATTCTCAGTTACTCCTTTAAAATATTCACAATAATCATCTAAAATTTGATTTTTCCTCTATATTTATCTAGTATATCTAGAAAATCTTTCCTATTTATTTTTATATTTACTTTATTTTTCATCAGTAGTAGTTTTATAGTCATCAGAAAACCAAAAACCTGTTTTAAAAATATACTGTTTTTACATCATTAATTTCTTCTTTAAAACTCGTTTTTAATAGTTTCTTTTGTACCTTTTTAATTTGCTCACTATGTTCAGAAGTATAAGTTTTATCTTCAATGATATAAGCTTTCTTTGATAAAATAACTAAAACATCTATTTTTATATTGTCTTAATATTTCTATTTTCTCATTTTTCCAAATCTTTTTCTTCTAGTAGATTTGAAAAATATCCTTTGCCATTGGATAATTCTTCATTAGGATAATTAATCCAATTTAAACACCAACAGATAAAAAGCATCTTGTGATAATTCACTGGTAGCAAAACATAAATTATCTAACATTTTTATTATTACCCCTCTTTCATTTTAATTAATTATATTATATATTATTTTTATAAAAATATATCTCCGCATTCACTTAACCGTTTTGATTTTTAAATTTCGGTAATATTTGTGATATAATTTATAAAAAGCTAGGAGGTTCTACTATGGGAATGGACTTTGTTACATATGGTGATAAAAGAAGAAAAATATCCTGATATTCTTGATGGAAATTTTGAGGAAGATTTTTCAGATTCAGAACCACAACATACCTTTGAGAGTATTTTTCAGTAAAAGGAACTTTTATTATTATATTCAGGTGGAAAAAGAACTAGAAGAAGAAGATTTTCAAGGAAAAATGAAAGAGACTTATTTATCAGAGAGCATTTTTAGGAGAGGTCACTAGTCAGTTTGCTCCTGAGATATCTATTCTTATTGTACTTGCAAAGAAAAGTTAAAGAAATAGCTAATTTTTAAATAGAGATAGATATGAGGGTTATTTTCGAAAAATAAAAGGATTTTTATACTCTTCCTCTGAAGAAGAAGAGTATATTTTTGATATTGAAAATATCATAGATAGATTTAATGACTTTAAAGAATTTTACAATAAGCTAGTTAAAAATAATTTAGAGCTATTCATCTATATCTCTAAGAAAAATTGAAACTATTAAAGGTATAAAGATTGCAGGTAGCATATTTGCAGTTTTTATATCTTTTTAAATAGTCATGTTAATTCCTATTGCAAGAACTAATATTCCTCCAACTGCATTCAATTCTGATATTGCTTGTGGATTTAAATAATCTTTAATTTGCCTTTTGCAAAAAGATAAATATCCCTTGTTGAACCTCTCACGACTGACACCCTACGAGTTGCTAGAGTCGCGAGGTTCTTAAGTACTATTTAGTTTCTTTTTGAATATCTAGTATTCAAATACTAGCTAATTTCCTTAAGACTTTAATGGACAAGCTCTCCATTGAGAACATTTACGTCCTGTTGGCTCAGTTCAAAAACCAGTTTTATTTTAAATCCCATACACTTTTAATGTTTTTACATTTTCTTTTTATTCTTTCAATTTCTTCATTATGCAATTTAACAAAATTTTTTAAATTCTTTTGTGCTTTTTCTATATTTACTTCTTCTAAATTTTCTTTTACATTCTTTATTAAAAATGCAGAATACAAATCTCTTTGTATTTTTATTTCCTAATATTTCTACCCATCTTTTGATAGACTTTTTCTTTTCATATTCATTTTGTACTATGATTTAGTTGATCTAGCTTTTTACTTTAAAAAGTATCAATTTTTATTATATTTTTCCAATATATTCTAATTTTTCTATTTATTATTTCAATTAATAATGCAGGTGCTCTATTTGATAAAGATTTTCCAAATCTCTTTTTTCTTTTAAATTTTTCCAGTTTTTCAGATATTTCAGTTTTCTTGCTTCTTCTCTGTAAAAAGCTTTAAAATTCATATTTTCAACTTTTACTATTGTTCCAATTTCTAGTATACTATTCGCTAAAAATATTATGAGATTGTTCTCTTTTCTCTGCGATTTTTTCTCTGTAAATTTGAAAGTTTTAACTTTGTTTTCACATGATTTGCTCTTTTCCATTTTTCTTTTATTTTTCTATATTAATTGTACCATCTTTGTTGTATTTATTAGGATTGTTTGCTCTTCTCTGTCTATCTAGTTTTTCTTTGTAGCCTTATTTTTCTTTTTCATTTATTTCTATATTTTTCAGCTAAAATCTTTAATTCTACTTTATTATCACTAACGATTGCTATTGTTGAAGTTCCTATATCAATTCCAACTTTCATTTTCTCCACCAACTTTATGTTTTTAGGGGTGTTCCCTCAAAAGTTATTTGAACATAGTATTTATTTTTCCATTTACAACCCTCTTAAGTAATCTACAATACAATAACTTATCTAAAACAACTTTGTCATATTTATCATTATTTTTTATTATTACAGAATCTTTTAAAAGCCTAACCAAGATATGCAACAATCTTCTTTAAAAATCTAAGTCCTGTAATATTTACCTTTTCTCTAACAGAATAGAAATTTCCATAACTTTTAAAATATACTTTTTAGCTTTACCATGCTTAAATTTTTCATAAGTCATAAAAAGCTCTTTCAGCTAATTCTTGTCCCATTTGAGAACCGATATTCTTTTTAAATTTTTGTGTCATAGGTTTTCACGTATTTATTTAATTCAAATTTAGATATTGAATATTTTTATCTAATTCTTTATATCTTTTAGATTGCTCTTTTTTCTCTAAATTACTAATTTCTTTATACTCAGAAGAATTTATCATTTTTCTATGTCTTTTTAAGAATTTCACTAAGGCAAGAATTATATATCATTCTAGCTATATTTAGTCTCTTTTTCTAAAAATATGTTCTTGCCATAGTTCAGTTTTTAAAGCTAATGTTAATACATAATTCACTAGTTCCTCCTTCTCATCTTTCTTTGTGAGTTTGGATATATCTTTTATTTGTTCTTCAGTATTTTTAGAAACAGTTGCAACAAAATAACTAAGGTTCCATAAGTGTCCATTCCATAACTTATTTTTATCTCGGGAGGTTTTAAAAAGTTTTTCTTGCAGAAATTCCTTTTGAATATTTTCAAAATATTAGGTATGAAATGTTGAGGTCTACACTCAATTAATATATGAATATGGTCTAAAATCTGTTTCCATTTCTACTATTTTTTATATTATTTTCATTAGAAATTTCAGTGATAATTCTTTTAAAGTTTTTCAATATCATCAATTAATACTTTCCTTCTATATTTTACACACCACTATATGATATTGAATTGAATATACATATCCTCTTCCAAAATTAATATTCGATATTTTTATTATCATTTTTATTATACTACATATATTTAACTATTTCAAATTTTGTAAACAGAAAATATGCCATTCATCTCACGACTAACACCCTACGAGTGCTAGAGTCGCGAGTGTTCTGGCATAATTCACGAAAATGTTTACTATAATAAATTATAATTGTATTTTTCTTTAAAATATTGTTATAATAAATATAGGATAAAATATATACTAATAATAGGAGGTTTTTATGGGAATGTGTGCATGTATCAAGTAGAAGAAGAAGATTTTAAAAATTATTAGAAAGTGATGACTTCTTTGAAACTATTGAAGAACTAGAAGAAAAGATGGAACTGAATTATGTGATATTGATAAAATGTGGGACGCTCTTCATTTTACTTAATGGACTTTCTGCAATCCATGGTACTCCTGAAGATAATATACTAAGTGAATTTATTATAGGTAGTGAAAGTTTTGATGAAGAATCTGAAGAATTTGCAAGATATATTCCAACAGAAAAAGTAATAGAAATTTCTAAAAAGCTAAATGAAATTAATTTTCAAGATTATTTAAAGATTTTGATATGACTAACTTTTGCTGAAAATGGTATTTTATCCAGATATTTGGAGCTATGATGAAGAAAAGGGAAGAAATAATGGAAGAACTTTCTGAACACTTTGAAACTTTAAAAAGAATTCTATAATAAAGTTGCTAAAAATAAGAATATAGTTGTTGTTACTATTTGTTAATACATTCATATGAACAAAAAAATAAAAGGAAGTTGCTAAACTTCCTTTTTCTATTAAAAATAAATCTGAGTGTGTCCCTGTTCTTGAAAGTGTTAATACAAGAACATTGTCTTCAATCTTATAAACAAGTAACCAATCAGGTTTTTATATGGCACTCTTTAAATCCTGAATAATTTCTTGTAAATAATGATCTTTATATTTTTCTTCTAATTTTTCTCCTTTAGATAAGATATCAATTACTTCTTTTTAATAATTTTGTATCATATCCTCTATTAATTTTTAAATCTTTTTCAAATCTAGTTGTGGTTTTAATTTCATACATTTTACACACCTAAATCTTCAAATAACTCATCAGCATTTTTATATGATTTTCTTTTCTATACCTCCATTTTAATATCTTATTAGTCTCTTCCATTGCTTCTATTGTTTCTTTTATTTGGAACCTTTTAAATCAAATGGAATTCCATTTTCATTTATACATTTTTTAAAAATAAATTCATTGCAACTGACATATTAAGACCTAAAAGCCTTAAAAATAGTTTCAGCCTCTTTTCTTTACTTCATCATTAACACGAATATTTATAACAGCCATTTTATCACTTCCTTTTCTCTACACTTTTGTATATACATTATATATTCAAAAGATATAAAAGTCAATTAAATAAAAATAACTATTTGTTAATACATTCATATAATAAAAATAAAAGGAAGTCACTTAAACTTCCTTTTATTCTTCCATCAAAAATTCCAAGCTCTTTTTAGTTTATCTTCAACTTCTTTAAAAATATTCTCATTTTCAGCTATTATAGTGTGATAGTGACAATTATCTGTAAGATTTTTAGGGTTTACTCAATTTAGAATTGATATTTTCTCTACTGAACCTCCCACGACTGACACCCTACGAGTGCTAGAGTTGCGGGTTCTAAAATCCTTAAAAATATTTAAAAATTTTCTAAGAAGTTTGATAGCTTTACACTCACCCTTATTCTTTTAGCGCGTTCAGTTCGCCTCTATTGTATAGGACACTTAAGTCCACAACTTTACTTTTTCTTAGAATATTTAATGCTCCATTACAATCTGCATTTATAAGTTTACCTGCGCTTGTTTGATATAGTCCTCTTTTTATTCTTTTTCCACTGAATACATATTTTCTTAGATTTTTCTTTATCATATTGAATTTCATCTCCATCAAAAGAAACTTGCTTTTTGATGTATAACTCTCTTCTTGTAGTTTAAATTCTATTCCATATAGTTTACATAGATATATTAATTTTATCTCTTAATTTTCCATATGGTATATTTACAAAGTTCTGATTATTTATGCTCTAATATTTGATTTCCTTTGAAAATCTTCATTATATCCTAGAACTCAGTTTTTCCTATATCATTATTAAGACAATAATTTACAATTGTTCTTGCTGTTTTGAAAGATAATCATTTATACGATTGTTTCTCTTTCTAGTTATTCTCTTTTGTCTTAATGTTGTACGCTCAATCTTGTTGTCTTTTTATACTTTGTAATTTTGCATTTTATCTTATTCATAGTATTGATTTTATTGATTTTAATTTTTCACCATCTATTATGATGAAGCTCCAGTGTTGCCCTAACACAAGTACAAAGATTATCCTATAATCAATTCCACAGTACATTGTTTTTATTTAATTTCCCTTTGAACTTCTTCTACCTTATGAATGTATTGAATTTCAAAGTACTAGAATGTTGTTTTAATATTATTCAATTTCTTTTATCTTCTTGTCTTTTAATACTGATGGTAACTGCTTTAACTCCTGATGAGTTTTCTTAAACGAAATTTGAATAAGAACTATCAGCATATCATCTTTTCAATCTATGAAAACCTATAATAAGAGTTGTAAAACCATCTTTATCAAGATAATTAGGTACATTTTATTTTACTTATATTGACTATTCTTAGCAAGTTTAAAAGCTGCAAGAATGATTTAAAACTTTCATCTACTTCTTTCAAAATTTGTTGAGCCATATTAGAATTTGGCTTCTTGTAATTCTCACTATTTTTAGAGTATCTTATAGTTTTCATTATAGCTAAACACTTTTTATTTTTAAAATAGTGTTGTCTAACATTATATATAGCTTGATTCTTTAAATTCTTAGCTACTATATACAAATATTTTAAGTTTTTAAACTCTTTTACTAAGATGTTTTACTTGTTGTTTAATGTTAAATACCCATATAATCACCTCCTTTTCATCAGAGACATTATACCTATATATTCTACATTCAGTCTACTAAAAAGTAATGTTATTTATTTGATGAAACATAGGTAAAACCCCACAGCAGTGGGAAGTGTCGTTCACTATAAGTGCGCTACTACTTATGCAGTTCTCTTATAGCACTCCTTATAAATTAAGGAGATTAGCCTTGAACTCTTATCTCTAACAAGCACAGACTATATCTTATCCATAGTGTATCTCTCAACTTTGTGGCGAAACCACCCAATACCAATCAGCTTGTTGTACTCCCTCACGAGGGATAGTCGTTGAACTTTCCTTTTCGAGCTTAGCTGCTGATTGTCTATTATCATAATGTTTAGGGATTTAACCTTGCACCATCTAGTATATTTTTTCAGCTTTCGCTACCATCACACCTCTTTCCATCTCCTTAACCTGTTAGAGGCAGGATTACTATGTTGTGGTTATACTAGCTTTAAGAGTTTCAGCAATTCAGTTTCTTTGTTGCACGGTTTTGCTCCGTGTTTCTACGCACAAGTTTCCTATATGCTACTAAAATCTTCGTACAGTTCATACTCTGCAGTGCATAGTCTCATGACTAACACCCTACAGTGCTAGAGTCACGATGTTCTTG
>BNJU01004746.1_pt1 | contig 56254 bp, 57 predicted proteins | sample 8539281 | NCBI WGS metagenome assembly BNJU01 (sample SAMD00202456, study PRJDB9452) | human saliva metagenome | isolation source: human saliva | place: Japan
GGGTGATGCTACTGCCCACGGGTCTGCGAGGCCACCCGAGCGCTCAGGCGGCGCGTCGGGCCAGCAGCGGGGTGAGGAGGAGCCCCACGGCGAGCAAGATGAGTGTCGGCCACAGCCGGTCCGTCTCGACACCGGATGCCGTGGGGGCGACGAAGGCCGTGGTGACCGTCCCCAGAACCGCACCGCCGGCCGCACCGGCGATCGTCACGGCGGTGGCGGCCTGGGCGTGGGTGATGCCATCGGGCTCTGCGGGATCGGTGACGATGCGGTTCATGGTGTCCAGGTGGGTCAGGCCCATGTCGATGCCGGCCACGCCGTAGCCCACGGGCAGCCCCCACCAGCCCGGTCGGCCGAGAACCGTGGTGGTCATAAGCGCGGCGCCGAGGACGAAGAAGGCCGCGGCCAGCGTGGTGCGGCGGCGGTAGGCCTTCGGTTCCCGCGCCGGATGGGCCCCGCAGACAAGCGCGACGACCGACCAGCCGATACCGCCTGCGGTGAGCGCCCAGCCGATCTGGGTCGGGGTCATGTCCAGGACATCGTGGGCGCTGGGAGCAACCAGGTAGTCCAGGGTCACGGAAAAAGGCGCACACCCACATCAGGGTGGCGATGCCCGCGCGCCGGCCGACCGCCAGGCACAGCCGCCTCCAGGCGTCGGGCAGGCCGGTGACCATGACCCCCATGGTCGCTGTCGCGAACGCCCCGGCGGCCGCAACTCCACTGCCCCGCAGGATCTCCCCGAGGACGTAGAACTCGATGTTCGGGGCGAGGGCCCCGACGACGGCGCCGGACACCAGCAAAGTGGTCAGCACCGTCATCAACCGAGCGGGACGCCAGCGGGTGAGCATGGCCCCGCCCAGGGGCATCGTGAGGAAGGCGGGGACCTGGGCCGCAGCCGTCACCAGTCCATAGGGCGTTACGGGCGCCCATCTCGGTGGCCGGCAGCGGCAGGACCGTCTGGTTGAGGTAGACCTGCATGCCCGCCAGCAGCTCGACGACGAGTACCGCCAGCGCCAGATGCCCCGTCCTTGAGCCGAGGAGCGCTCCGAGCGACGGCCCCGGCAGGCGCCTCCCGTTGGCTTCTCCGATGTGCTACTGGACCTCCGACCCCGTGTCGGAAGGTCCAGTAGCACATCGTCATCACATCAGGCTACCCGCCTCGATACAACCGCTGTGCGGCGTTCCAGCCACCGCCGCACCACCATGAAGACAGTTCCGGCAAGCGCAGCGTGCACAAGGCTGATCCCGGCCACCTCGGGCGTGGCGAACTCGATCCCGACCCCGGAGTCGATCCAGCCAAGACCGCCCAGAAGCACGCGGTTGATGGTGAGAAACGTGTGATGGAAGGCGATCGCAGAGGTGAGCGCACCCGGTAGTGGGATCCGTCGGGCCGCAACCAGTGTGAGGCCGAAGACGAACAGCAAAACTATGTAGAAAAAGGGGTCGTTACCGCTCGGCGCCAGAGAGAAGCCCGTCGTTCCGCCCCCTAGAACGAGCGTTGACGTCATTCGAATCAGATTGCTCAACGCCGTACTGAGGCAGAAGAGAACCGTGATCGTCATGGTGGCCGCGAGCGGGCCCCAACTTTCCCGTAGAGTCGACCACCCGTAGCCGCGCAGCGCGATCTCCTCCGGCAATGCCTCGTACAGTAGCAGGACGACCGCGTTGACTGCGAGGAAGGTTGCGAGCGCCGCCGGTTCGAGGTGATCGAACCGGGCCCAGCCGATCAAGAACACGGGTGTCCACACAACAGCCCCGGTCACGACACCGACGGCCACCCCGGTCGCGGCCGCGGCGGGCCAGTGACGTGATAGGCCCATCCCGGCGAGAGTCCTGCGGTCAAGGAGACGACGACAAGCCACGATCGCGGGAACAACGAACAATGTGACCAGAACTGCCTGAGACACGCGAATGAATGCAGGTCCGGTCTCAGTCCTGGATCCGACAGCCTGTGCGATCGCTATCGAAAGAGTCACCCCCAACGTCAAGATTACCCAGCCGCTGAGCGCCTTTGCGAGAGCCCTGTATCGGCTCATGACAACATCCCTCTCCTACCGTCCGCACCCCTATGGAGACACGTTCGTATCAGCATAAAGCCGCGTCTCGCAAGTTCGGCACTCCTCGCCTGGCAAGGGGCAGCGGACTGATGACCGCCTTGGTTTCCTCCCTCTGTCGACGAGCAGAGCCCGGGTAGCCTGGTGGGCGTGAGCGAGCACTACTTCACCGCCTCCCCCACGGTCGAGGCCGAGGAACGCGCCCACCGCTTCATGATCCGCGGCGTGGAGCACGCGGTGGTCACGGCCTCGGGAGTCTTCAGCGCCGACCGTCTCGACAAGGGCACCCAGGTCCTCCTCGACCACGTCCCCAATCCGGCCCAGACCGGCACGTTCCTCGACCTGGGCTGCGGATGGGGTCCGATCACGCTGGCCCTGGCCGGGGCCGCTCCACAGGCGAGCATCCTGGCCACCGATGTCAACGAGCGCTCCCTGGCCCTGACCGCTCGCAACGCCGCTGCCGCAGGCCTGGACAACGTGCGGACCGCCCCGGCCGACGCACTGCTGGCCGAGCTGCGCGAGAGCTCGACGCCGGTGGAACTCATCTGGTCCAACCCTCCGGTGCGCATCGGCAAGGAGGCCCTGCACGCCCTGCTGCTGGACTGGCTGGCGCTGCTGTCCGACGACGGCGAGGCCTGGCTGGTGGTGCTCAAGAACCTGGGAGCCGACTCCCTGGCCGCCTGGCTGAGGGACCAGGGCTGGGACGTGAGCCGAATGGCCTCCTCGAAGGGTTTCAGGGTCCTGCGGGTACGCCACTGACACGGCTGGCACACAGTCGGGCCGGCACCCGGACGGGGCCCGCCCGGCTGTCGTGACGGCGATCCTGGCGACGCTCCCGTCGGTCTACCGGCGTCGTCGCCTGGCCAGGCGCAGGTCGATGACGGCAACCCCGGCGGACACGGCGATGGTGGCCACGACGGCCAGCAGACCGGCTTGGGCGGCGACCTCCCAGCCCGAGGAGTGCGAGACGCGGAAGGTCAGGCCAGTGATGACGGCGATGCCGATGGAGGCGCCGATGCGCTCACCGGTCTGGAGGATGCCGCCCGCGGCTCCGGCGTACTCCAAAGGGACGTCAGCCAGGGAGAGGGCCTGGTTCGGCGAGACCACGAGGCCTTGCCCCACTCCGAGGACCAGCAGCGTGAGGGTCAGCCACCAGGGGCTCCACCCCGCACGCGCGTGCATGTGCATGATTCCGATGCTTCCCAGCAGCCCGGCCATGCCCAGCACCATGCCGCCGAGCACCATGACCCGCCCCACCCGGATCACCCGGCGGCCGGCGACGGCGGCGGCGATCGATCCCGCCAGGGCGGCCGGGACTCCGATGAGGCCGCTGGCCAGCGCGGTGGATCCCAGGCCTGCCTGGACGTACTGGGCCACGATGATCCACACGCTGGTGTAGCCCAGGAAGTACACGGCGATGGCCAGGCTGCCGTAGGCGAAGGAGGGGATGGCCAGCAGGCTGAGGTCCACCATGGGGGCGCCGCCCCTGGCCCGGTAGCGCTTCTCCCAGGCCACCCAGGCGCCGATGACGCCGATGCCGGCGGCCTCCAGGCCCCAGATCCAGGTGCCGGCCGAGGCCTCCATGAAGGGGATCATGATGAGCAGCGTGCCGACGGCGAGCAGCCCCATCCCCACCGGGTCGAGATCGACCCCGCCGCGGCGGGCGGCCCCGATGGCCTCGGCGCGGTCCGCCTGCTCCGTGCCGCTCCCCCGGTACCAGGCGGAGGCCGGCAGGTACCGGCGCGCTGCCCAGATACCGGCCAGGGTGAGGGGGACGTTGATGAGGAAGGAGGCGCGCCAGCCCCAGTCGTCCCCGAGCCAGCCGATGAACCCGCCGCTGAGCACCGGCCCCAGCGCCACCGAGACCCCGATGACGGCGCCGAAGAGCCCGAAGGCGCGTCCTCGGGCCTCACCGGAGTAGTACTGCTGGATCATGCCGGTCACCTGCGGGTTGAGCAGCCCCGAGCCGACTCCCATGACGACACGGGCCAGGTTGAGGGTGACAACGTCGGGGGCCAGGCCCGAGGCGAGGGAACCGACCCCGAACAGGAGCATGCCGATGACGAAGAGCCGCCCCCGCCCCATGACGTCGCCGGCGCGGCCGGCCGGGACAAGGGCCACCCCGAAGACGAGGGCGTAGCCGGAGACGACGAGCTGGAGCCCGGCGGTGCCCGAGCTCAGGCTGTGGGAGACCGCCGGCAGGATGACATTGACCGAGGAGACGGCCAGCAGCGTGACGAAGGCGGGGATGAGCAGTGTCGGCAGAAGCCGCTCATGGTCCGGACACGGCGTCTCGGGTGGGACACTGGGGCGAGGCTTGGGCACGTCGAGAGGCTACCGCGAGCCGGGCGGCTCACAGCTGTGAGGCGGCGGCGTGCTCGACGTCGTGCTGGACCTGGCTGGGGGGTTCCCCAGGCGCAGGCGTGGACCAGGCCCCTGAGCGGACGTCCAGAACGATCCCGATCCCCAAGGCGAGGAGTGCCGGCAGGATCCATCCGGTGGAGTCGCTCCACAGCCCGGTGCGCGCGAGCAGCTTGCTGGGGCCGTCCCAGCCGGCGGCGGTGATGGCGGAGACGGATCCGAGGATCCCGGCTGTGGTCACGCACCATCGGTAGGCGGCCCTGAGCCGTCCCGGTGCCAGGGCATCGACCAGTGTCACGGCGACCAGGGCGATGGCGAAGGGGTAGAGCAGGAACAGCAATGGCCCCGCGATCTTGAGGATGGCGCTCAGCCCCAGGTTGGCCAGGGTGAAGGAGACGATCGCGCAGGCGGCGAGCTGTCGGTTGAAGGAGACGGCCGGCCAGGCGGTGTAGGCGTAGCCGGCCCAGGAGGCCAGCAGCCCCACGGCTGTGGTCAGGCAGGCCAGGATGACGATGGCGGCGAAGATGACGACGCCCGAGGTCCCCAGCGTGGAGGAGGCCGCGTTGCGCAGCAGCTCGGTGCCGTCCTTGGTGTCGGCGGTGATCTGCCCACGGGTGCGGGTTCCCAGGACGGCCAGGCCGATGTACACCAGCCCCAGGAGCGCGGCGGCGATACCACCGGACAGGATCGTGCCGCGCACCAGCGCCCGGGGAGAGGTCAGGCCGCGTTCGCGCAGGGAGGTGATGACGACGATGCCGAAGACGGTGGCCGCCAGGACGTCCATGGTGAGGTAGCCCTGAGTCAGCCCAGTGGGTCAGGGGATGACTCGCGTAGGATCCGATGGCCTCCCGCTCCACCCCGGGTGACATCAGGATGGCGGCCCCGCACAACAGGGCCAGCAGGGCCAGCAGGGCGGGAGTGAGCCAGCGGCCGACGCGATCGGCCAGGCGGCTCGGGCTGCGGGCGATGCTGAAGGACACCCCCATGAACACCGTCACGTGCACCAGCAGGGCCAGGCGGGAGTCGTGAATCCCCAGCAGCTCGAGCACCGGGCGGGTCGCCAGCTCGTAGGCGACCGTGGTGACACGGGCGATGGCGTACAGCGGGCCGATCGCCAGGTAGACCGCCAGCGGCATGACTGTGCCGAATCGGGGTCCCACTCTGCGGGCCAGGCCGAGGATCCCCTCACCGGAGGTGGAGACGGCCACGACGGTGATGAGCGGCATGAGCACCCCGGTGGCGATGAAGCCCGCCATGACCGGGATGAAGGACCTGCCCGAGGCGGCGCCCAGCAGGGGCGGGAAGATGAGGTTGCCGGCCCCGAAGAACAGGGCGAAGAGCATCAGACCGGTCGGCAGGATGGTGCCGACGGCGGAGCGACTGGATGGCTGGGACATGGTGGTGGTTGGTTTCTCTTCTCGGATGCGGCGTCGGTGCGACGTCCGGGAGCAGTGTGGATGGCGGCGGGTCTGAAGGGCCTCAGGCGATGGTGACCCGTCCGGTGATCGTGGCCGGTCCGGTCAGCAGCACGCTGCTGTCCTCGCCCAGGGGGTCGGCGCCCACATGGACCCCGATCTCTCCGCCGGGAACGAGCAGCCGGTAGTCCTCGGGAGCGCCCGGCCCGGTCCAGGTGTGCAGGGCGACGGCGACGGCGCAGCACCCCGCTCCATAGGAGGGAGTCTCCCCCACGCCGCGCTCCAGGACGCGCATGCGGGCGACACCCACCGGTGACTGGCTGTCGGGGTCGATCTCCTCCCCCAGCGGCACGACGAGCTCGAGGTTGGTGCCGGCCTCGGGGACGGGGTCGTAGGCGACCGGGTCCGCGGAGTCGGTGAGTCCGGCGAAGGCGGCCGCCTCGAGCTCGTTCTCCTCCCCCAGGGCTACGACGGTGTGAGGGCCGGAGATCTCGACACTCAGGGCGGCCCGTTCCCCGGCCAGGCCGGGGACGACGACGGCCGTGTCCCAACCCTCGTCGTCGGCCTCCTCGGGGCTGGTGAGGCGGACCGGCCCCATGTCCACGGTCCACAGCTCGTCCAGGCGGGTGATGGTGCGAGCACCTCCACGTGTGCCGATGGTGACGGACTCGCCGTCGGCGATGGGACGCAGCCCCTCTCGGTCCAGGACGTGGGCGAACAGGCGTGCGGCGTTGCCGCTCATCTCGGCCACGGTTCCGTCGGCGCTGTAGTAGTCCATGAACCACTCGGCCTCGGGCGCGACCGCGGCGAAGGCCCCGGCGCCGGGCAGGGCGGTGGTCCGCACGACGCGCACGAAGCCGTCGGCGCCGATGCCGCTGTGGCGGTCGCAGACCGCTGCGATGTCGGCGCCGCTGATGGCGACCTCGCAGCTGGGGTCGACCAGCATGAGGAAGTCGTTGAGGGTCGCGTGGCCCTTGATGAGCTCACGACCGCGAAGACCTGTCGAGTGCGGCATGGCTCCTAGCCTAAGCGACGCCGCGACGTGCGAGGACGAGCTCCCATGCCTGCCGGACCATCCGGGAGCGCTCGGAATCGGTGCACTGCCCGGTCTCAGTGAGGGCGACATCGATCCAGTGCAGCCCGTGGGTCGCGCCGGAACCACTTGATCTGGCGGGAGGCGAGCTGGCGGGTGGCCAGGGCGGTGGAGTCGACCGCCTCGGGCACGCTCATGGTCCCGTCGATGACCGCGAGCGCCTGGGCGTAGCCGATGGCGCGTGGGGCGGTCTCCCCCTCCCGGATGCCCTGGTCGATGAGGGTCTCCACCTCCTCGACCAGCCCGTGCTCGAACATGGCGCGGGCCCGCTCGTTGATGCGCTTATCCAGGAGCCGGCGCTCGCAGCGCAGGGCGATGTGGACGGTGGGGGCAATGTCCTCGTAGCGGGGCAGGGAGGCGGAGAAGGGGCGACCCGTGATCTCGATGACCTCCAGGGCCCGCACGATCCTGCGGGTGTTGGAGGCCTCGACGCGCTCGGCGGCGACCGGGTCGAGGCGGGCCAGCTCGGCGTGGAGGGCGGCGGTCCCCTCCTGCTCAGCGCGCTCGCTCAGGCGGGTGCGCACGGCCGGGTCGGTGCCGGGGAAGTCGAGGTCGTCGGTCAGGGCCCGCACGTACAGGCCGGAGCCTCCGGCGATGATCGGCAGGTGCCCCGCGACTCGACGGCGTCAATGTCGCCGCGGGCGCTGCGCTGGAAGGCCGCCACGGATGCCCGGTCCCTGACGGTGAGGACGTCGATCTGGTGGTGGGGGGCGCGGGATCTCTCGGCGGGGCTGGGTTTGGCGGTGCCGATGTCCATGCCCTGGTAGAGCAGGGAGGCGTCGGCGTTGATGATCTCGGCACGAGTTTTCCGGTTCGTCGGCCCTGTATCTTCTCGGCGAGGTCGAGGGCGATGGCCGACTTGCCGGTGGCGGTGGGGCCCACCAGGACGAGGCGTGGAAGCCGAGGGGCGCCTCGAGGCCTTGGGGCTCATGGCGCTCAGATCTCCGGCAGGAGGGGGCCCACGAGGCTGAGTGCCTGGGTGCAGGCGGACAAGGCCGTGTCCAGGTGGAGGCGCAGCTGGGCGTCGGTGACCCCGGCGGACAGGTCGGTGAGGTAGGTGGCGCGCACCAGCGGGCCGATGGGGGTGTCGACGACGCCGACGGTGGGGAAGAACTTGTCCCGGTTCCAGTCATTGACGCTGGCGGCGATCTCGTCGCGCTGGGAGGCGGGAGCGGCCTGCTCCCAGTCCCCGGAGACCAGGAGCCAGCCCTCGTGCCCCTCAGGAATCTCGATGACGAAGGGGAAGGAGTCCCAGGTGCCCAGGAGGCAGGGGTGCTCGCGGTCGTCGGTCAGCTGGACGCTGTACTCCATGGGGCCGGTGAGCATGGACTCGATCCTTGCCAGGGTCAGTGCCTGGGTCGTCTCATCGGTCGACTCCAGTTCTGAAGTGCGGTCGGCACCCTCTCCGCCTCCTGCCGGGCCCTCGTCCAACCGGCCCGATCCGCTCAACCAGGTATGCGAGGCGTCGGAGGTCTGCGCCGACGCGGTCGACTGGGCCCGCCCCCGACGGGGCACCGGAGTCGGTCAGGTCCGTCGAGTCGGCTGAGTCTGCAGGCTCCAAGGGCCCCGCGAAGTACGGTGAGACGGTCGGGGGCTCGTCCTGCTGGTCGCGCGAGTCGCCGGGCCGGCCGCTGACCGGGCTGCTCGGTCGGCTGCTGCGCTGCTGGTCCAGTGCCCGCACATCCCACTCCTTGCCCAGGAGGCGTGCGATGAAGTCGGTGAGGCGTTGCAGTCGCGGCATCACGGCTCCAGGCTTCCGCGCAGCTCGTCGGGGAACTGCTCCTCGGCCTCGTGCATGAGGGCGACGATGAGCCGGCAGCCGCCGAAGACGAAGTCCTCAAGCTGCCGGTCCGTCATCCCCGCCTCGAGGGGGTAGGTGTACTCGCCGTGAAGACGCACTACTCCGCCGTCGGCGACGGTGAGATAGGCCTTGGGGCCGATGCGGGTGGTGTTCCAGTCCTCGACCAGGGCGCGCAGCTGGGCGAGGTGCTCGGTGTCGGCGATGCGGTGCCAGATCCCACGCATCTGGACCGCCCTGGTGTCCTGAAAGATGGCGTGAACGGTGACGTAGCGCCAGGGGATGCCGATGTCGCCCTCATCGTCGATGAAGTAGCGCAGTCCCAGGCGTTTGACGCACTCGTGGATACGGTCGACGTCCACGGGCCTGGGGACCGTGGCGGCGGCAGCAGAGCTGGCGTCGAAGCTGGGCATGCTTCCCAGCCTAGCGGGGCCTACGGGCTGCTCCCCACCGCAGCCCGGCCCGCTCCACCGTCAGCGCAAAACAGACGAGATTCTCAGGCGGCTCCCCGACCCTTTTCCCATCGCTCGCCGTCGGACGCGGAGGGTGCGGGCTGTGCGCCGGGAATCGGCACTGAGCCCGCACCGCCCCCAAGGCACGCCGCACGCGTCAGAGCTGCTCGCCGATCCTCTGGGAGAACTCCACGAGGCGGTTGGAGAAGCCCCACTCGTTGTCGTACCACCCGAAGACCTTGACCTGACCGTCGATCACCTCGGTCAGAGGCGCGTCGAAGATCGAGGAGTGCGGGTTGCCAACGATGTCGTGGGAGACGATCGGCGCCTGGGAGTACTGCAGGTATCCGACCAGCGGCCCGTGATCGGCAGCCTCACGGAAGGCCGCATTGACGTCCTCGACCGTTGCCGGACGGGAGGTGACCACGGTGAGGTCGGTGATCGAGCCGACCGGGACCGGAACCCTCATGGCAGCACCGGTCAGACGCCCGTCGAGCTCGGGGATGACCAGACCGATGGCCCGGGCGGCCCCTGAGGAGGTGGGAACGATGGAGGCGGCGGCAGCGCGCGCCCGACGCAGGTCCTTGTGAGGTGCGTCGTGAAGCCGCTGGTCCCCGGTGTAGGCGTGGATCGTCGTCATGAGACCGCTCTCGATCCCGAAGGCGTCGTGGAGGACCCTGGCGAGCGGGGCCAGGGAGTTCGTGGTGCACGATCCGTTGGAGAACACGTCGGCTGCGGAGACATCCAGCTGACTGTCGTTGACCCCCAGGACGAAGGTGGGGACGTCACCCTTGGCGGGCGCGGAGATGATGACCTTCTTGGCGCCACCCTTGAGGTGCTGGGCGGCCTTGTCCTGATCAACGAAGAACCCGGTGGACTCGATGACGACGTCGGCCCCGACCTCGCCCCAGGGAATCTTGGCCGGGTCCGGCTCGGAGAAGACCCTGATGGTCCGCCCGACGACCTCGAGGTCCTCGCCGTCGGTGACGACGCCGTCGAGATGCCCGGCCACTGAGTCCCACTCCAAGAGCGTGGCCAGCGTGCCTGCGTCGGTCAGGTCGTTGACGGCAACGACCTCGACGTCCGCTGCGCCGGCCAGCGCGGCACGCAGGTATGTGCGTCCGATACGTCCGAAGCCGTTGATACCGATACGAATAGTCATGATCCTTCTCCTTCAGTGAATGGTGGCGCCGGCGGACACCGACGCCGACTTGTCAGGATCAGGAGGAGGTGGACCCATCGCTACCAGGAGCCGTGCCAGCGGTCCCGGCCGCTACGCGGAGCAGCTCGAGGGCACCTTGACAAGCCGCGTCATACGGGGCCCTGTCCTGCTCGGCCATGGCCAGGACATAACCGCCCTGAACAACGGCGACCATCGTGCGAGCCAGGTGGTCCGGCTCAAGGTCTACCGGCAGACGCCCCTGCGACCTGGCCACACCAATGACAGCGGCCAGCATCTCGCGAAGCCGGGCGAAGGCCTCGGCGACCGGCTCACGCAGGCCGTCGTCAGCCACCACGGCCTTGTCCTGGGCCATCCGACCGACTCGGCAGCCTTTGAGTGGATCACGCGGGAGGGTGAGGTAGGCACGGAGGATCTCAAGAGGATCCTCAAGGTCCTTGAGCGCGGCCTTCCAGGAGTCCATCTGGACCTGGCAGTTGTGATTCAGGGCTGCCAGCCCGAGATCCCGCTTGGTCGGGAAGTAGTGATACATGCTCCCCTGGCCGACGCCGGAGAGCTCGCGAACCGCTCGCGGGCTCGTGGCGCTGTAACCACGCTCCCACATCAGCTCAGCCATTGCCTCAACCAGCTTCTCTCTCGAGTCCACGCCAGAACTGTACATACCTCATCATGACGTACCCCTGGGAGGCACGGTGGCCACCCGAGTCTGCTCCCTCCTGAAACTGATGCGAGAACTGTACATACCTCTAGGTACAGAATGCAAGCGCACTCACTCACTGAAGGTGTCCTCACGTGGGATTCAGTCAGATGGGTGCGCCCACGCGCAGGGTGGGCAGGCCCAGGCTCACCGGGGCGGTATCGGGCTCGGGCGTGGCGCAGGCCTCGGCCTGGCGGCGCTCCCAGGCGTCTCCGGCGCGGGTGCGTCGCACCTGGAACAGGGCGGGGCCGTCGTCGAGCCAGAGGCGGTCGCCGGGCTTGAGGGCCCCGTTGGCGGCCGCGGCGCGCGGGTCCAGCTCGCGTCCGCAGCGGGCGGAGTCGGCGATGAGGTTGTGGGGGGCGCCGTGGGTGACGCGCACGGTGACCATGTCGCCGGGGCGCGGGGCGCCGCCGGCGTAGTCGTCCTCGGCCAGGCCCTCGGGCAGGGCGACGTGGACGAGGCGGTTGTCGGCGGCGCGCCCGGAGATGCGGGCGGTGACCGAGTCCCGTCGTCCCTCACCCTCGGCGACGAGCACCTCCACGACGCGCCCCTCCTGGCGCTCGTTCTCCTCATGGGCGATGCGACGCACGAGCGCGTCGAGCCGCCGGTAGCGGTCCTTGACGACCTCGGTGGGGACCTGGTCGTCGCGGTCGGCGGCGGGCGTGCCCGGGCGCGGGGAGTACTCGAAGGTGTAGGCCGAGGCGAAGCGGGCCTGCTCGACGACGTCGAGGGTGGCCTGGAAGTCCTCCTCGGTCTCGCCGGGGAAGCCGACGATGATGTCGGTGGTGATGGCGGCCTCGGGCATGACGGCGCGGACCTTGTCCAGGATGCCCAGGAAGCGCTGGGTGCGGTAGGAGCGGCGCATGGCGCGCAGTACCCGGTCCGAGCCGGACTGCAGGGGCATGTGCAGGCTGGGCATGACGGCCTCGGTGGTGGCCATGGCCTCGATGACGTCGTCGGTGAAGGCGGCGGGGTGAGGACTGGTGAAGCGCACGCGCTCGATGCCCTCGATGGAGCCGGTCGCCCGCAGCAGCTTGGCGAAGGCACCGCGGTCCCCGAAGCCGACCCCGTAGGAGTTGACGTTCTGGCCCAGAAGAGTCACCTCGATAGCGCCCTGCGCGGCGACGGCCTCGACCTCGGCCAGGACGTCGCCAGGGCGGCGGTCGCGCTGCTTGCCGCGCAGGGATGGGCACGATGCAGAAGGTGCAGGTGTTGTTGCAGCCCACGGCGATGGAGACCCAGGCGGCGTAGGGAGGACTCGCGGCGGGTGGGCAGGGTGGAGGGAAGACCTTGAGGGACTCCTCGAGCTCGACGGCGGCCGCGGAGTTGTGCCGGGCGCGCTCGAGCAGCGCGGGCAGGACATCGAGGTTGTGGGTGCCGAAGACGACGTCGACCCAGGGGGCCCGCTCGACGATCCCCTTCCCCATCTGCTGGGCCAGGCACCCGGCCACGGCGATCTGCATGCCGGGGCGCTCGCGCTTGACGGCGGCGAGCTGACCCAGGTTGCCGAAGAGCCGGGTGGCGGCGTTCTCACGCACGGAACAGGTGTTGATGATGACGACGTCGGCCCCGCCGTCACCGGCGTCGGTGGCGCGGGCGGCGGCCTCGGGCACGTCCTCGACGCGCAGGTAGCCGGCCCTCTCCAGCAGCCCCGCCATGTGCTCGGAGTCGTGGACGTTCATCTGGCAGCCGAGCGTGCGCACGTGGTAGGTGCGCGGCCGGTCGCCTCGGGCGTCGAGAACAGGTGCGGAGGTGGTGAGCGTGGTCATCGCCGAGCAGTGTAGGTGGCGGCGAGGGCCCCGCCCCAGCCCTGACGGAGTGTCGTGACCAGATGCACGCCGGAGCGGGACCCTCATCCCTCTCCCGGCAGCAGGAGAACCGGGCTCAGGACTTCTTGCGCGAAGCCATCTTGGCGTCATTGCGAGCGGCCTGGGCGAAGGCCGCACCGGGGGCCGCCACGGAGCCGAAGGAGGCCAGGTCGCGACGGAAGACGACGGCGGCCAGCCAGTCCATCATGATGCGCACCTTCCGGTTGAAGGTCGGCATGGCGTAGACGTGGTAGCCGCGGTGAGCGGTCCAGGCGGTGAAGCCGCGCAGGTTCTGGCCCACGATGCGGGCCACGCCCTTGCCGATCCCCAGGGAGGCCACGGTGCCGAGGTTCTCGTGGGCGTAGACCGCCAGCGACTGCTCCGCCTGACCGGTCAGGGTCGCCACGAGGTTGTCGGCCAGGATGGCGGCCTGGCGCACGGCGTGCTGAGCGGTGGGGGCGCAGGTGGCCTGCTGGTCCTCACTGGTGAGGTCGGGAACCGCGGCGCAGTCGCCGGCCGCCCAGGCCCCGGGGACGACGACGCCGTCACGCGCCACCTGGAGCGTGGGCAGCGTGGTCACGCGGCCGCGCGCCTCGACGGGCAGGTCGGACTCGCCCAGGACGGGGGCGGCCTTGACGCCGGCGGTCCACACGATGGTGTCGGCGTCGAACTCGGTGCCGTCGGACAGGACGACGTGCCCGTCGACGCAGGAGTTGAGGAAGGTGTTGAGCCGTACGTCGATACCGCGTTCGCGCAGCTGCTCCAGGCCGTAGCCGGAGAGCTCCTCGGTCAGCTCGGGCAGGATGCGGCGCGATCCCTCCACGAGGATGAAGCGCACGTCCTCCTGCTCCACGGAGTCGACGGTGGACACCAGGGCCCGGGCCATGTCCTCGAGCTCGGCGATGGCCTCCACCCCGGCGAAGCCGCCGCCGACGAAGACGAAGGTGAGCAGCCGGCGTCGACGCTCGGCGTCCCAGGTGGAGGCGGCGTCCTCGATGCGTGACAGGACCCGGTTGCGCAGGGCCAGGGCCTCCTCGACCTGCTTGAAGCCGAGGGCCTGCTCGGCCAGGCCCGGGATCGGCAGGGTGCGGGCCTCGGCCCCCAGGGCCAGGACCAGGTGGTCGTAGCCGATCTGGTAGGGCGCGCCCTCCTCGTGGGTGGAGCCCGGGACCGGCGGCGCGATGGTCACGGTGCGCGAGGCGTGGTCGATGCCGGCGACGGAGCCGGTGAGGATGGTGCACCCGGCCAGCGAGCGCCGGTGGGAGGCGATGACGTGACGCGGCTGGATGGACCCGGCGGCGACCTCGGGCAGGAAGGGCTGGTAGGTCATGTAGGGGCGCGGGTCGATGATGGCGATCTCGACCTGGTCGGTTCCCAGGCGGGACCGCAGGGCGCGGGCAGTGCAGAAGCCGACATACCCTCCACCGGCAATGACGACGCGGGGCGGACGGGACTGCCACCAGAGGAGGCGACGGAGACGCTGGGGCGGGTCGGACGGACGGCCAGGGCGAGTGCGGCTCCGGCGGCGAGAAGACCTGCTGTGGACAGCGCGATGGTGGTGCGGCGGATCATGCGCACAATCTAAGGGGACCCTTAGTTCGACACCACGCTGGGACCTGGTTCCCAGGCATGGTTCCTGTCACAGTGCGCGCCTGCGCGACAAGGATTCCCTTTCACCGATTGCCCGCCACCACCGTCCACTGCTCCAGGGCCAGAGCGGCCGCCCCCCGCGCCCACTCGTCGAACTCAAAGGGACGCAGCATGACGGGCACGGGCGCCGCGGCCCAGTGCCGCAGACCGCCCACCTCCTCATCAAAGACCTCGCGGTAGGTCTCCACTACGGCGACCCCCCTCCCCGGAGACGACGACGAGCTCGGGGTCGACGTAGGCGATGAGAGTCCCCACGACCCTTCCGATCGCCAGCACCGCGCGCTGGAGCACGTCGTCGACGCCGCTGTGGCGACGCATGTCGGGACTCAGGAGCAGATCGAGACTCAGCTCCTCAGCCTCACACTCCAGGTGCTCGGCGGCCGCCCGCAGGATCCCCGGGGGTCGAGGCGAGGGCCCGAGCGCACCCGAGGTGCCCGATCTCGCAGGGGGGTCCCGAGGGATCCACCGGCAGGTGCCCGACGCTGCCGGCCGCCCCCTGCGCACCGGAGACGACCTCACCGGCCACCACGACCCCGCAGCCGATCCCGGCGCCGAGGGTGACCATGGCGAAGGGATCCTGTCCACGGCCGGCCCCGAACCATGCCTCGGCGTAGGCGAAGGCGCGCACGTCGTTGGCCGCGACGCAGGGCAGCCCGGTGGCCTCGGTGACCATGGCGGCCAGAGGCACGTCGCGCCATCCCAGGAAGCTGGCCACCACCACAGTCCGTCTCCCGACGACGGCCGCCCCCAGGGAGATTCCGATGGCGTCGGGCCGTCGCCCGCTGCGCTCGGCCAGCCGCGCCACCACCGAGGCGATGAGGGCGGTCACGGAGCCGGCATCGGTGTCGGTCAACGGTTGCGAGTCACTGATGAGGACCTCGCCCAGCGGGTCGGTCAGGACGGCGTAAAGGCGGTCATCTGTGAGCTTGATGCCTGCAACGGTGGCACTGCTCGGGACGACGGCCAGCAGGCGGGTGGGTCGTCCCGGCCCGGCCACCTCCACCGGCGGCTGCTCCTCGATGAGTCCCGCCTCGATGAGGGGGCGCACCGTACGTGTCGTCGTTGCCGCGGACAGCCCCAGGCGCTCGGCGAGGTCGCCGCGACTCATGGGGCCGGTGGAGATCAGGGCGAGCAGCGCCCTGGCGCCGAGGCTGCGTCCACCGCCCATCGTCGACTCCCACTCCCATCGTCGTCAGCTGCCACTGGGGCCACACGGCCTGTGACCTGGGACAACGTTCACCGCCGTCCACGTCGTACCGACACTGTAGAGCAAACCCTTGCAAAATCTAACATCGTCAATTATTTTCATCTTACAAGGAATCGCCCCTGGTTTCTCCCCCTCCCCCGGAAGGACGATGATGACCCTCCATCTGCGATGCGCCGACACCTCCGTAGTCCTCGACCTGCCCGACGACCGTTTCCCGGTGGTGCGCCACTGGGGCCCTGACCTGGGTGACGTCAGCGGTGACGACCTGTCCGACACGGCCCTGGCCGCACAGACATCCTTGGGCACCAACACCGCTTGGATCACCAACGACCTGCCGATCCTGCCTCTGGCACACCTGGGCTGGAACGCGCGCCCCGCCGTGACGCTCTCACGCACCGACGGCTCCGCCTTCTCACCCCACCCCACCGCCTTCACCCACGAGGAGGGCTCCGAGGACACCCCGGCCGGAACCGCCCTCGTTGTGCGCTCCAGCGGAACCGACGCCGCCCACGAGCTGACCCTGGGCACCGAGCTGCGCCTGGGAGGCCTGCGGCCTGGTACGCCTGCGCGCCTGGGTCCGCGACGACCGCCCCGAGTCCAACGACGAGCAGGGGGCCGACCTCGTCGTCGGCGAGCTCACGCCGGTACTGCCATTGCCCGACAGCGCCGACGAGCTGCTGGACACCACCGGACACCATGTCCAGGAGCGCCGGCTCGTGCGCACCCCCTTCACCCCGGGTACCCGCCTGCGCGAGTCCTGGGAGGGACGCCCGGGGCACGACGCCGTCACCTGGCTGGCAGCCGGCCCCACCGGCTTCGGATGGCGCAGCGGGCGCGTCCACGGCGTTCACGCGGCATGGTCCGGCAACGTCCGCCACCTGGCGATGAACCCGGCCTCAGGCCGCAAGCTCCTGGGGAGCCGGAGGCTGCTCCCTGCCGGGCGAGGTCTCGCTGGCCCCGGGCAGACCCTACACCTCTCCGTGGACGGTCTTCTCCTGGGGCGAGGGCCTGGACGCCCTGGCCCACCGCAGCCACGCCTGGCTGCGCTCGCGTCCCACCCCACCCGCCCCCGCCCGGTGCTGCTCAACACCTGGGAGGCCGTCTACTTCGACCACGACCTGGACAAGCTCAAGGCCCTGGCCGACGCCGCCGCCCAGGTCGGTATCGAGCGCTACGTCCTGGACGACGGCTGGTTCGGATCCCGCCGCGACGACACCTCAGGACTGGGCGACTGGCAGGTCTCCCCGAGGCCTGGCCGAACGGCCTGGAGCCACTCGTGGAGCACGTCCACGCCCTGGGCATGGAGTTCGGCCTGTGGTTCGAGCCGGAGATGGTCAACGCCGACTCCGAGCTGGCCCTGCACCCACCCTGAGTGGATCCTGTCCGACGGCGCCGGCGGAGCGCCTGAGCACCGCCACCAGCGGGTCCTGGACCCTGTCCGCCCCCGGCGCCTGGGACTACCTGTTCGACGCCATCTCCACCCTCGTAGAGCGCCTGGACATCGCCCTACCCTCAGTGGGACCACAACTCCCCTCTGCTGGCCACGGGGCATGAGGTCGCCGACCCCACCGCGGGGCGCCCAGGGGCGGCCGCCGTCCACGACCAGACCCTGGCCGTCTACCGTCTCCTGGATGCGCTCCATGAGCGCTTCCCTCCCTGGAGATCGAGTCCTGCGCGGCGGCGGCGGCCGCATCGACCTGGGGATCATGGAGCGCACTCAGCGGGTGTGGGCCTCGGACTGCATCGACGCTCACGACCGCCAGAACATCCAGCGCGGCACCACGCTGCTGCTTCCTCCCGAGATGGTGGGCACCCACGTCGGCTCGGGACGGGCCCACACCACCTTGCGCGACCTCGATCTCGACTTCCGGGCCGGTACCGCCCTGTGGGGCCATATGGGTGTGGAATGGGACCTCACCGAGGCCGATGACGCCATTCGCGAGCGCCTGGCCTCCATCATCGCGCTGCACAAGGAGCTGCGCGGCCTGCTGCACTCGGGGGTGACGGTCCATGCGGACCTGCCCGACGACGACGTGCTGCGCATTGAGGGGGTCGTCGCCCCTGACGGCTCCGACGCCCTGTTCGAGATCGCCTCGCTGGGCCAGCTCCTGGCCTGGCCCACGGCGCCGCGCCCGCTGCCCGGCCTGGACCCTTCGCGCCGCTACCACGTGCGCCTGGCGGCGCCGGCCTACCCCGAGCTGCAGCTGGCGGCGGGATGGATGGCTCAGGGCGTCACCCTGCCGGGCTCCTACCTGACCACCACAGGGGCTGGCGCTGCCGGTGCTGCACCCCGACCACCTCGTCCTGCTGCGCGTGACCGCCGTCGACTGAGGACTCGGCGACCCTCCGAGTCGCCGGTCCGTCCCTCGTCTTCCACCCGTCCCTACCCCACCCATCCGTCTTCGACCCGTTTTTCCCTCATCACCGTCGATTTGGAGACCCGATGTCAACCTCGACCCTGGTCGCACAACCATCGCGTCGGCAACGCAAGCCACGCTCCGACCTCAAGCTCGGCCTGGCCTTCATCCTCCCGGCGACGATCGGCCTCGTCGCCTTCTACATCTGGCCCCTCATCCGAGGCATCTGGCTGTCCTTCACCGAGTACAACCTCCTGACCCCCGAGGAGTTCACCGGCCTGGACAACTACAAGCGCATGGTTCAGGACGACACCTTCTGGAACGCCGTCGTCGTCACCGTGGAGTACGTGGTCATCAACATCGGTCTGCAGACGATCCTGGCACTCCTCATCGCCGTCCCTCATGCAGCGCCTGACCCGGTCCACCTTCGTGCGATCCATCGTGCTGACGCCCTACCTGGTCTCCAACGTGGTCGCCGCCATGCTGTGGCTGTGGATCCTGGACAACACGCTGGGCATCACCAACCAGCTCCTGGAGTCCCTGACGGCTCAGCCGTCGACTTCTTCTCCTCGTCGATGGCCATCCCCACCATCGCCATCATCAACGTGTGGCGGCACGTGGGCTACACGGCCCTGCTCATCTTCGCGGGTCTGCAGTCGATCCCGAACACGGTCTATGAGGCGGGCAAGATGGACGGCGCCAGCGAGTGGCGGATGTTCTGGCGGATCACCGTCCCGCTGTTGCGTCCCATCCTGGCGCTGGTGCTCATCATGACGATGATCGGTTCCTTCCAGGTCTTCGACACCGTCTCGGTGGCCACCCAGGGCGGACCCGGTCAACGCCACCCGTGTGCTGCAGTACTACATCTACGACATGGCCTTCGGACGCTTCCAGTTCGGATACGCCTCCGCCATGGCGGTGGGGCTGCTCCTCGTCCTGGCGGCGATCACGATCCTGCAGTACCGCATGACCCGTGCCGGCGAGACGGACCTGGACTGAAGGAGGACCACCCATGACCACGACAACCGCACCCGTGTCCTCCGCGCCGTCCCCCAAGGCGCCCGCTGCGGCGTCCTCCAAGGCCCCGGGCCGCCGGTTCACCGTCGGCAAGGCACTGGCCTGGGCGGCGATGATCCTCATCATGCTGTTCACGCTCCTGCCCTTCTACTGGGTCCTGCGCACGGCGCTGTCCTCCAACGCGGGCATCACCGCCCACCCCACCAGCCTGCTGCCGGTGGACATCAACCTGCGCGGCTTCGCCCGCGTCTTCGGCATGCAGTCCACCGAGGAGGCGCTGGCCGACGGCGGCAGCGGCGCAGCCATCAACTTCTGGCTCTACCTGCGCAACTCGGTCATCATCTCCACACTGGTCACCGTGGGGCAGGTGTTCTTCTCCGCGATGGCCGCCTACTCCTTCTCCCGCCTGCGCTGGAGGGGACGCGACACGGTCTTCGCCGTGTTCCTGGGCGCTCTCATGGTCCCCTCGATCTTCACGCTCCTGCCCAACTTCGTGCTGGTCAAGCAGCTCCACCTCATCGACACCTTCCTCGGGGTGGCGCTGCCGACCATGTTCATGACGCCCTTTGCGGTGTTCTTCCTTAAGCAGTTCTTCATGAATGTCCCGCGCGAGCTGGAGGAGGCCGCGCTGCTCGACGGAGCCTCCAAGGTCCGAGTGTTCTTCACCCTCATCCTGCCCATGGCCAAGGCCCCGATCTCGACGCTGGCGATCCTGACCTACATCACGGCCTGGAACGACTACTTCTGGCCCCTGCTGGTCTCCCTACACGGACTCCTCGCGAGTACTCACGGTGGCTCTGGCCGTCTTCCGTTCCCAGGCCCCTCAGACCGGTCCCGACTGGGCCGGGCTCATGGCCGCCACGCTCGTGGCCGCCCTCCCGATGCTCCTGCTGTTCATGGCCTTCGCCCGGCGCATCGTCAACTCCATCGGCTTTACCGGAATCAAGTGAGGCACCAGATGACGACTCAACCGATCAGCCCTCTTCGCTCCTCACTGTCGCGCCGCAGGCCTCCTGTGCGGCTTGGCCTCGGGAGCGGCCGCACTGACCCCTGGCCGCCTGCTCCGGCGGTTCCAGGAAGTCGAGAGCCGGCGCCGTCGAGTACTGGATGTGGGACGCCAGCCAGCTGCCCGCCCATGAGGCCTGCGCCAAGGCCTTCGAGGCCAAGACCGGCATCAAGGTCAACATCACCCAGATCGCCTGGGGCGACTACTGGACCAAGCTGACGGCCGGCTTCATCGCCGGGACAGGTCCGGACGCCTTCACCGACCATATCTCCAAGTTCGCCCAGTTCGTGAACCTGGAGGTCCTGGTTCCACTGGAGAAGCAGGCCGCCTGGGCGGGCGTCGATGAGTCCGCCTTCCAGGAGGGCCTCATCGACCTGTGGAAGGGTGAGGACGGCCACCAGTACGGCTGCCCCAAGGACTGGGACACCGTGGCGGTCTTCTACAACCGGGACATGCTCGGCCAGGCCGGCCTGTCCGAGGCCGACCTGGCCGACTGGTCCTGGAACCCCACTGACGGCGGAACCTTCGAGAAGGTCATCGCCCACCTGACCGTGGACAAGAACGGCGTGCGCGGAGACGAGCCCGGTTTCGATAAGAACCGCGTGGCCGTCTACGGCCTGGGTATCCAGGACGCCGGTACCGGGGACGGCCAGACTCAGTGGAGCCCCTTCACCGGCTCGGCCGGCGACTGGTTCTACACGAACAAGGAGACCTGGGGTGACCACTACCGCTATGACGAGAAGGTCTTCCAGGACACGATGGACTGGTACTTCGGCCTGGTGGACAAGGGATACATGCCTCCGCGCGGCGCCTTCTCCTCCACGACCAGCACCGATGTCCAGCTGGGCAGCGGCAAGATCGCCATGTGCTTCAACGGCTCGTGGATGTTCGGCACCTACGCCAAGCTCGACGTCAAGGTCGGGATCGCGGCGAATCCCGTGGGCCCCAACGGCAAGTCGGTCTCCCTGTTCAACGGGCTGGGCGACTCGATCTCCAAGCAGTCGGCCAATATCGACAACGCCTCCAAGTGGGTGGCCTTCCTGGGAACCGCTGAGGCGCAGGACATCGTGGCCTCTCACGGAATCGTCTTCCCGGCGATCGCCTCCTCCACTGACAAGGCAGTAAAGGTCTTCGAGGAAACTGGCCTGCCCACCAAGCCCTTCACCCAGCACCTGGAGGACAAGTCCACCTTCTTCTTCCCGCTGACCTACTTCGGCGCGGACGTGGCCGCCATCATGAAGCCCGCGACGGACGACCTGTGGGCGAACCGGGTACCCGCCTCAACCCCTGACGAACTACAACGAACAGGTCAACCTCCTCTTCGAGACGTCCAAGCACGAGAAGGGTTAACAGCACGGTTGCTCCTGCCCAGTCACAGGTCGGGTCCGGTATATCGCCGGCCCCGACCCGTGACTTCTCAGCGCAGCCCCACGATCTGCCCGGTGTCGACGTCGACGTCGATGCGCTCGACGGCGGGGTGGCTCGGCAGACCCGGCATGGTCGACAGGTTGCCGCATATCGCATAGACGTAGCCCGCCCCGGCGGCAAGGCGCACCTCGCGCACCGGCAGGCGCCATCCGGTGGGCACGCCCTTGCGGCCGGGCTCGGCGGACAGGGACAGCGGGGTCTTGGCGACGATGACGGGCAGGTTCCCGAAGCCGTCCCGCTCGTAGGCGTCCAGCAGCCTACCGGCAGCGGGGGTGTAGTCCACGCCGTCGGCGCCGTAGAGGTCGGCCACCTTGGCGATCTTGGTGCGCAGGTCGTCCTGCGGCTCGTAGACAGGGTGGGTGGACGCTGGTTCGCCCGCCTCCTGGCAAGCCTCGACGACGGCTCCGGCCAGGTTGAGACAGCCTTCGCCTCCCCTGGTGACGGGGTGACAGACCGTGGCCCGGGCTCCGGCGTCGTGGGCGATGCGCTTCACCTCCTCGATCTCGCTGTCGTGGTCGGTGGGGAAGACGTTGACGGCCACGATCGGGGTGATGCCGAAGCCCCGCACGATCTGCAGGTGCTTGAGCAGGTTGGCGGCGCCGTCGCGCACGTCCTCGATGTTCTCCTGGAGCATCTGCTCGGGCAGGTCCTTGCCGCTGACCAGGCGGTATCGCCCGCAGTGGGCCTTGAGCGCCCTGATGGTGACCACGACGACGGCGACACTCGGGTACATACCGGAGACGGCGCACTTGAGGTCGACGAAGCGCTCCAGGCCCATGTCGGATCCGAAGCCGGCCTCGGTGAGGACGTAGCCGCCACGGGCTCCTGCCGCGGCGACGCGGTCGGCGATGACCGAGGAGCATCCGGTGGCGATATTGCCGAACGGGCCGGTATGAACCAGGACGGGCGTGCCCTCACCGGTGCGCAGGAGGTTGGGCTCGAGCGCGTCGCGCAGGACGGCACACATAGCACCGGCCGCCTTGAGATCCTCAACGCTGACCCACTCCCCGCTACGGCTCCGGCCGATGACGATGCGCCCCAGGCGCTCGCGCAGGTCGGCCAGATCCGTAGCCAACGACATGATGACCATGAGCTCGCTGGCCGGGGTGATGTCGAAGGAGGCCTGCCGGGTGACGCCGTCGACCCTCGTTCCCAGTCCGGTGACGATATGGCGCAGGGCACGGTCGTTGACGTCCAGGACCCGAGGCCAGGTGATGGTGCGCTCGTCGATGTCGAGCTCATTGCCGTGGTGCAGGTGGTTGTCGATCATCGCCGACAGGAGGTTGTGGGCGGCGGTGATGGCGTGGAAGTCACCGGTCAGGTGCAGGTTCATGCGCTCGGCCGGCAGGATGCGGGCACCCCCGGAGCCTCCGGCGCCACCCTTGATGCCGAAAGTGGGCCCCATGGCCGACTGGCGCAGGGTGAGAACTGCCTGCTCTCCCAGGCGGGTGAGCCCCTGGGCCAGTCCGATGGCCGTAGTCGTCTTGCCCTCTCCGAAAGGCGTCGGTGTGATCGCAGTGACGACGACGTAGTGGGCGGTATTCGCACCACTGCTGCTCACGTGCTCACTGGAATCCAGCACGCGCAGATCGATCTTGGCCACATCGCGGCCGTGGGGAATGACGTGCTCGGCGGCGATTCCCGCTGAGGCCGCCAACGCATGGAGGTCAACCGGGGCGTGGGGGCCGCCAGTAGCCGGAATCACCTGGGTCATGGGACAAGCCTAGTCGGCCGGAGAGAGAGCCTCGGGCTTCTTGAGGCCCGAACAGACCTGATTCTCAATCCGGTTCCTCGGCATGAGCGACAGCAATGGCCCGCATGGTCACCTCCCGGCTGTAGCCCTTGCGTCCTAGAACGGCGGCGGTGCGACGCCGGCGCACCTCCCAGGGCAGGTGGCGAGTGGTGGACAGCTTCTTGCGGGCCAGCGCCAGCGCCGCCGTGTCCTCGTCGTCGGAGCTGATCTGCTCGAGGGCCGCGGTGACGTCCTGCTCACCCAGACCCTTGCGCCGCAGCTCCTCGGCGATGGCCCGCCTGGCCGCCCCCTTCTCCGCGAAACGGGTACGCGCCAGGCGGGCCGCATAGGCGGTGTCATCAATGACCCCGGCCGCCTCCAGACGGTCAAGGACCTCGGCGGCCACGCGGGGGTCCACCTCCTTGCGCTCGAGCAGTTCCGCCAGGGCCGAGCGAGGAGCCGCACTGCGGTCGAGGCGGCGCAGGACGATCTCCCGCGCCGCCTCGACCGCCTGCGCGTGGGACGTCAGGGATGAGCCAGGGCATCAGAACCCGCCGGCGTCCTCACCGAAGATGGTGTCCGGCTCATCCGACGACGCATCCTTGGACGTCTTCACGCTCTTGGGCGCCTTAGCGGTGGTGGTCTTCTTCCCGCGTCCCCGGGCGTTCTTGACCGCGCTCGTAGCGGCGGTGTCCCCACTGTCCACCGGGACGGCGGCTGCGGCCACGGCCGCCTCGGCGGCGGCCATCTCCTCAGCCTCCCGGGCCTTGCGGCCGGGCTCACCGATCCCCAGGGCGGCGAGGATCTTCTCCTCGATCTCGGCGGCCAGCTGCGGGTTGTCCTTGAGAAAGTTGCGGGCGTTCTCCTTGCCCTGACCGAGCTGGTCCTCCCCGTAGGTGAACCAGGCCCCCGACTTGCGCACCACGCCGTTGTCCACGCCCAGATCCAGCAGGCTACCCTCGCGGGAGATGCCCTGGCCGTAGAGGATGTCGAACTCGGCCTGCTTGAAGGGGGGCGCCATCTTGTTCTTGACGACCTTGACCCGGGTGCGGTTGCCCACGGGCTGGTCGCCGTCCTTGAGGCCGCCGATGCGACGCACGTCCAGGCGCACGGAGGCGTAGAACTTGAGGGCCTTCCCACCGGTGGTGGTCTCCGGGTTGCCGAAGAACACACCGATCTTCTCGCGCAGCTGGTTGATGAAGATGGCGGTGGTGCCGGTGGAGGACAGTGCACCGGTGATCTTGCGCAGAGCCTGACTCATGAGGCGGGCCTGGAGGCCGACGTGCGAGTCCCCCATCTCTCCCTCGATCTCGGCCTTGGGGACCAGGGCCGCCACGGAGTCGATGACGATGATGTCCAGGCCGCCCGAGCGCACCAGCATGTCGGTGATCTCCAGGGCCTGCTCGCCGGTGTCCGGCTGTGAGACCAGGAGGTTGTCGATGTCGACGCCCAGAGCCTTGGCATAGACCGGGTCGAGGGCGTGCTCGGCGTCAATGAAGGCCGCGTTCCCGCCGGCCCGCTGTGCACTGGCCACGGCGTGCAGGGCAACGGTGGTCTTTCCGGAGGACTCCGGTCCGTAGACCTCGATGATGCGTCCCCTCGGGAGCCCCCCGACTCCCAGAGCCACGTCGAGGGCAACCGATCCCGTCGGGATGACGGAGACCGGAGGACGGGTGTCGTCCCCCAGGCGCATGACGGATCCCTTACCGAAGCTCTTGTCGATCTGGGCGAGGGCTGTGGCCAGGGCCTTGGAGCGGTCCTGGGTCTGGCTGGCAGCAGGCATTGTTCTACCTCGGTTCTCAGGGCGGCGCGCAGCCGCGGCGGGCATGGCTGGTCAACTTCGGCGAGGTCCCCTCTCCGGGGCTCACCAACGACGGTATGCCTGACCACTGACATCTATCTCCGCCCCTCATCAGCCCTGTGGACCCGAGAGGCATCGCCGTCGTTCGTGGAGAACAGTACCCGAACACCTGTTCGATCGCGACACCGTCGTCATGCGCGTGTCGGCACCTCCGAGCTCCACCTCACCACCCACCCCATCAGCAGGGCTCATCGACGGGGATCAGAACGGAAGATCCATCGCTCGTCGTCCGAGCGCTCGGTCTCGTCGCACAGAAGACCCCAGACCCGTTCCGGCGCCACACCGCTGTCGAGCGCCTGCACACAGGTCACACCCAGTCCCGGAAGAACCAGGTCCTGCGCCAATGACCGGCCATAAGCCGGACCGAAAACCGCCTCGACGGCGTTCCAGAACTCCGAGTGCTTCACTACTCCCCCTTCGTCAACGGTCAACCCGGCGGCGAGTCCACTCATCGTGGTCCCGCCGCCGGGAAGGTAAGTTCACTGACAACGCCCTCAGTGCCCTGAGAGCACCGAGGGCGTCAGCGGATGGTCACCGCAGGGCGACCCCCTGCTGGCGCACGAGCTCATCGGGAACCGTGTCCGGAATCATCACGCCTTCAGTCAGGGCGATGCGGTCGGAGACCTCACGCAGCACCATGGACAGAGGGGCGTCAAGCGCCTGGCAGATAGAGGCGAGCAGCTCGGAGGAGGCTTCCTTCTGGCCGCGCTCGACCTCGGAGAGGTACCCCAGGGAGACGCGGGCCTGAGACGAGACCTCACGCAGCGTACGTCCCTGGTGCTGTCGGACACCGCGCAGGACTTCTCCGATCTCGCGGCGCAGGACGACATTCTCATGCTTCGGGGTGTCCACGGACACACCGTACCCTGCCCCGGGTCCCTGGCGCATCGGCATCCGGTTGTTGATCGGGCGAGTGGTGCGGGGGTGAGTCGTGTTGTTCATCGTCTAGCACAACCATTCACGTCGTGGATTCATTCCCGCCACGCGAGGCCAGTTCTCCGGCTCCGGCGACGTTGAGAACCACTCTACCGGCATTCCTGAGAGAAATCTGAAATACGTCTTAGTCTGTGATCTGTAGTTGGTTGATCGTCGGCGAGGAGCGGTCAGGACCGTGGCCCACGCCTTTCTTCGCGCAGAAACCGATGGCCAGCTCACATACGTCGATCACGGTGGCGCGCCGGACCTGCGAGCGGTCACCGGTCAGGTGCAGCTCGCGGTGCCCCTCACCCCACGGACCGACGACGGCGACATGGACCGTTCCCGCCGGATGACCGTCGACCGCCCCCGGCCCGGCCACACCGGTGGTGGCCAGCCCCAGATCGGCCCCGAGGAGCCGGCGCACACCATGCGCCATCTGCAGGGCAACCTCACGGTCCACCGGCCCGGTCCGCTCCAGGTGCGCGGCATCGACTCCGAGGACCTGAGCCTTGATCCGGGTGGCGTAGGCGACGACCGCTCCCACCAGCACACGTGAGGCACCGGGAACCTCTACCAGGCTGGAGGAGACCTGCCCGCCCGTTAACGACTCGGCGATCGCCAGAGTCACCCCGCGATCCACGGCGGTCTGCAGGAGGGCTGCCGCAGCACGAGTGCAGTCCTCGACGTCGTGCACACCCTCGATCAGCACGGCTTCCGCCCCGGAACGGTCACTGGTCACCCCGTCCGTTCTGACGGCTCAACCACATCGCCTGGCGGACATAGTCCAGGCCGGTCACCACCGTGACGATGAGTGCCGCAGCCACGATGACGTAGGCCGCCTTGGTCAGGAACGCGACCAGGCCCACGGGCAGCAGGAGCATGGACCACGGCGTGAGCAGCCCGACCAGCCCGACCATCTGGAGTGTCGTCTTGATCTTGCCGCCGCGTGATGCCGCCATGACGGCGCGGCGCAGCATGAAGAAACGCATGACTGTGATGCCGAGCTCGCGCACGACGATGAGGATGGTGACCCACCACCACAGTCGATGGTTGACGCTCAGCAGGACGAAGGCGGACAGGGTCAGCGCCTTGTCCGCGATCGGGTCGGCGATCTTGCCGAAGGAGGTCACCAGTCCCCACGAGCGCGCCAGCTGACCGTCAAGACGGTCCGTGAAGGCCGCCACGACGAAGACCACGACGCGGCGAGCCTGGCCCGATCCCCCGGCAGCAGGGAGAGCCAGATGAAAACGGGAACGAGCAGCAGGCGCAGCACCGTCAGGGCGTTGGCGATGTTGAGCAGCGGCGCCCTGCTCTGACTGCGCGGCGCCGTCCGGGGTGGTCAGGGGCGTTCATCAGGGCCAGCCTAGTCGTGCACGACCTCTGGCCGACGGAGAAACCTCGATCTTCTCGAACGACATCGCATCCACTCGCCTCCGCTGTGCGCGCCATGAGGCCGCCGCCCGCAACACGCAGCGGGGGCTCAGCGCTCACTCACGGCACTCCCCGAACATCCGGGCGCTTCTGCCTCCCGCTGCTGAGAAGACCACGGGTCGTACACATCCTGTTAAGGTTCAACTCTTACGTTCATAATGATGTTCTCCTCCATTCGTCTCTCATCGTCTCGTCTATCATCGTCCTTGGCGGCCTCCCACAACGTCGTCCCCCGCCACCCCGCCTCCGGGGAGCCACGTGACTCGCCGCGCACCGCACGGGTGGCCCACCGGTCGCACGGTCCAGGCCTCCTCACCGCCGCTGTTCTCACCGCGTCCATCGTGCTGAGCGGCTGCTCGACGAGCTCCGATCAGTCTCAGCCGGCTCAATCGCCGTCTCAGTCCGGCTCCACCGGGGCCAGCGGCTCGCAGGACGTGCACTTCACCGTGGGTTACGCCGGGGACGTCCTCATGCACATGCCAGTGATGGAATCCACTCCAGGAGCCTCAGGGGACATCACCGACAACATTGCCGCTGAGACCCCCTGGGTCGAGGGCCTGGATCTTGCCCTGTGCGGCATGGAGGTTCCCGTCGCCCCGGACGGGGTCTACTCGGGCTACCCCGCCTTCGGCACCTCTTCCGAGGTCATCGGCGCCTTGGCAAGATCCGGATGGGACGGCTGCGCGACCGCCTCCAACCACGCCGCCGACCGGGGTGAGGCCGGAGTCGTCGCCACCTTGGACGCCTTGGATGCTCACGGCTTGGGGCACGCGGGCACCTACCGGAGCCCGGAGGACGCCTCCGTGCCCTTCGCACTCTACGAGCTCGAGCGGGGAGGACGCACAGTGACCGTGGCCCAGATCTCCACGACCAAGGACCTCAACGGCCTCGACGATCCCACCGGACACTCGGTGTCGCTCAACGACGTCGGCGCCATCACGAAGGCGGCGAAGACGGCCCGTGCAGCGGGCGCCGACCTTGTCGTCGTCCACTCCCAGATCGGTCAGGAGTACGAGACCAAACCCAACGACGAGCAGGTCTCCTACGCCCAGTCTCTGGCCGACAGCGGACAGGTCGACATCCTCTTCGGTGCTCACCCCCATGTGCCTCAGCCCGCCGAGAAGCTCTCCGGAGGTGGCGACGGCAAGGGGATGTGGGTGTCGTACTCGGCCGGCAACTACATCTCCAACCAGGACGAGGAGTGCTGCGCCCCGTTGTCCGACGTCGGTCAGCTGGTCTGGGCCGACGTCACCTCGCACGCCGACGGCTCGGTGAGCGTGGACAAGCTGAGCTGGCACCCGTTCACCATGGATCAGGAGGGCGGCTACAAGGTCAGGGACCTGGCAGCACTTCACAACGGTGAGCGTCCTGCTGGCCTAGGTCTGAATGAGGAGGAGATCGACCGGCGCTGGAGCATGCTCACTGCAGACGTCAAGGACACCTCGACCATGTCCACCACAGCACCGAAGCCCACCGGACCGGCCCCTAGGATTCCCAGTCGGGAAGAGGTCATCAAACGAGCAGGCACGCGCGTGGCCCCTCCGGCCACGGCATCGGCCTCCTCATCACCACGATGAGCCGCGGCCGGTGAGCGACCAGGCGTCCTCGGAGTCCTCCTCAGCGGACGCATCGTCCCAGGACTCCGACTCCGGCAGGCTCGAGGCGACCTCCAACGGGTCCGTGCTGTAACGGTTCGCCGGCATGACCGCGGTACGAGGCTCGCCCGAGGCGGGAGGCAACGGCTCATCGGAGCCGGGCTCGTCCTGAGAAGCGTCTGGAGCCGCAGGAGTGTCAGCGCTTCCGGGCGCGCCGCCCTCTCCCCTGATCCAGGCCAGCGTCTCCTCGAGCTGCTCGGGCTGGACGAGGACGTCGCGGGCCTTGGACCCCTCCGAGGGGCCGACGACCTCGCGAGACTCGAGCAGGTCCATGAGGCGGCCGGCCTTGGCGAATCCGACGCGCAGCTTGCGCTGGAGCATGGAGGTGGAGCCGAACTGACTGGAGATGATGAGCTCGGCGGCCTGCAGGAGCAGGTCCATGTCATCGCCGATCTCCTCGTCGATCTGCTTCTTGACCTCCGGGACGACGACGTCCTCGCGGTACTCGGGCGTCAGCTGGGACTTGACGTGCTCGACGACGGAGCGGATCTCGGACTCGGTGACCCAGGAGCCCTGGATACGCACCGGTGTCGAGGCGCCCGGCCCCAGGTAGAGGGCGTCACCCTGGCCGGTGAGCGTCTCGGCACCGTTCTGGTCGAGGATGACCCGGGAGTCCAGCTGCGAGGCCGTGGCGAAGGCCAGGCGCGAGGGAACATTGGACTTGATGAGGCCGGTGACCACCTGGGCGACGGGTCGCTGGGTGGCCAGGACCAGGTGGATCCCGGCGGCGCGGGCCAGCTGAGTGATGCGCTGGATGGAGGCCTCCACGTCCTTGGGGGCGGTCATCATGAGGTCGGCGAGCTCGTCGACGACGACCAGGAGGTAGGGGTAGGGGCTCAGCTCCCGCTGGGAGCCCGGCAGGGGCTGGACCTCGCCGGCGCGCACCGCCTTGTTGAAGTCGTCGATGTGCTTGAAGCCGAAGGACGCCAGGTCGTCGTAGCGGGCGTCCATCTCACGCACCACCCACTCCAGGGCCTCGGCCGCCTTCTTCGGAGAGGTGATGATCGGGGTGATGAGGTGCGGGATGCCCTCGTAGATGGTCAGCTCGACCCGCTTGGGGTCCACCAGCACCATGCGCACCTCCTCGGGCGTGGCGCGCATCATGATCGAGGTGATCATCGAGTTGACGAAGGAGGACTTACCCGAACCGGTCTGGCCGGCCACCAGCAGATGCGGGGTCTTGGCCAGGTTGGTGACGATGTAGTCGCCCTCCACGTTCTTGCCCAGACCGACCACCAGCGGGTGCGCCTGCTTGCGCGCGGCCTGGGAGCGCAGAACATCACCGAGCTTGACCATCTCCCGGTCACTGTTGGGGATCTCGATGCCGATAGCGCTCTTGCCCGGAATGGGGGTCAGAAGACGGATCTCATCGGAGGCCACCGCATAGGCGATGTTCTTCTCCAGCCCCGTGATACGGGAGACGTTGACCCCCCGGCCCCGGTGGACCTCGTAGCGGGTGACCTGAGGACCGCGCGTGTAGCCGGTGACCGTGGCGTCCACGTTGAACTCGGCGAAGACGTTCTGCAAGGACTCGACAATGGCGTCGTTGGCAGGGGTGCGGGTGGAGTGCGCCGGGCCGGGGCCGAGCAGCGCGTCCTCGGGCAGGGTGTAGGTCGAGCCGTCGGGCAGGGCCATGTTGCTCAGGTCGCTCATGGCGATCTGGTCGGCGAGGTCGGGCTCCTCGATCGGAACCTCGGGGGTCTCCTCGGTGACGGCATCGAAACCGGACGGCGACTGCGGGGCAGAGCGCTTGGGCGATGAGGGCTTGCGCTGTCCCCCAGCGGCCGAGCCGGCCACCGCGGGGCCACCTGTCGGGCCGGCCGGCCTGCTCCGGGTGGGAGAGGCGGCTGAGGGCACCGAGGAGGCGACGGTGTCGCTCTCGTCGCCCACGTCCGGGATGACGAAGGCGGCGTTCTCCGAGTGGCCGTCGGGATCGCCGCCCGGCTCGAAGAGGTCGGTGATCGCCGTCTGCTGGGCCTCCCGGTCAGCCGAGCGCTTACGCCGGCCACTGCCTCGCTTACGGGAGGCCGGCTCCTCCACCTCCAGGGCGGAGCGGAATGGCTCGTCACCGTCGTAGGAGTCCAGGAGCGCCGTCTGATCCGGATCGCCCTCCGAGGCGTCGGCCCGCCCGGAGCCTCTACGCGCCCGTCCGAGCAGGCGACGGGCCAGGGAGTCACCGGAGCCACCGGCGCCGTGGGATGCCTCGTCACTGTCCGCGGTCCGGTACTGCTCCAGCAGCTCGCGGATCTCGGCCACGGTCTTGCCGGACATGACCAGGGCGGAGAACACAGTCAGGAGGATGAACAGGATGAAGGCCCCCACGGAGGAGAACAGTGCCGCCAGGGGGTAGCCCACCAGCCATCCCAGCAGCCCTCCGGCGCTCTCCAGACCGCCGATGCTGCCCTTGAGGACCGGGGTTGCCGCTGCCGACCTGGATCATTCCGGTCAGAGCCGTCAGCAGCCCCAGGCAGCCCACGGAGACCCGCGCGTGCACTGCTCCCAGACTGTGGACCCGCAGCATGGCGACTCCCAGCGCCGCCAGGAGCGGGGGCACGAAGACGCCCAGGACACCAACGGGCCCCGCAGCGATATGGTGCAGGAGATCACCTGCGGCTCCGGAGATCCCGAACCACTCCCGCAGCGCCAGAACCGCCGCGAGGGCCAGGATGAGGAAGGCCCAGCCGGTACGGCGGTAGCGCCCGCCGGAGGGTCCGGTTCCAGGCTCGGAGAAGGGAGCGGCCCCAGAGGCGGAGCCACCTCGATTACGCCCTCTGCCGGTTCCCGACGAAGGCGCAGATGTTCTCGTGGTGCGACGATTGGCCATGATGCTCTAGAAACTATCGGATTCTCAGTGTCAACGGCCTTGCCACGCCGCCTGCGCCGGCCGGAGACACGTCACCTTCTCAGAGGCGCAAGCCCGTAAGAGGTCTCCTCCCCCGGCGAGAGAGGCTGCCGCCGTCCTAGGGCCTCTCAGGACCTCTCAGGATCGCCCGGCCCGGAGGAACTCATCGATCTCCTCACGCAGCGGGGCCTGGGCCGGGCCGGTGCGCTCGACGGCGTGGGCTGCAGCCGCATTGGCACGCCTGGCCGCCTCGACGACGTCGAGCCCGTCAAGAAGACCTGCGACCAGGACACCGGTATGCGTGTCTCCCGCCCCCGTCGTGTCCACGACCTCACGCACGAAACCGGGAACCTCGATCGCCTCGCCGTCCACCGGGTGGAGAACGCAGCCGTGGACGCCGGTACGGTGGACGATCAGTGCTCGCGGGCAGGCCCCTCGAATGGCGTTGGTACCGCCCAGGCGCTTCTCGAGCCGACTCATCTCCAGGTCGTTCCCGGTCAGTATCGTCGCTCGGTCCAGCAGCGGCAGGAGCACTTGGTCGGGGATGTCGGGCTGGACCGGGCCGAGGTCGATCACCAGCCCGACGCCATCGGGGATCGACAGCAGCCAGTCGGCCAGGATGCCGCGGCTCGTGTAGTGGGCGAGGTCATAACCGGTGGCGTAGACCCAGTCCCCGGATCTCAGGTCGAGGCTCTCCAGGTCCTCGCGCTGGGGCTCTCCCTCGACGCCCGCGGTGGTGATGAAGGTGCGTCGGCCGGAGGGCTCGATGAGAGTGGTGCAGGTGCCGATGTCCCCGACGAGCTCCTCGACGAGCAGCTCAACCCGGTCCAGGTGCATCGACTCGCGCACCCCGCGCTGAGTTGGGGCCGGTTCCCAGGGTGGCGGCCAGGGCCGTGGGGACGCCCTGCCGGGCCGCGGCTGAGACCACGGTGTACCCGCCACCGACGACCGGGCCCGACGACGCCCCGGTGATCGCCCCTCCCGGCGTCGGCACGCGGCTGACGTGGAGGGGGATGTCGATGAGGATGGATCCTGTGGATATGAAGCAAGCGGGCCGGAACAGAGTCATGCAGTGAGCACCCTCCTGCTACGCCTCGATGACGACCGGGACGATCATGGGACGGCGCCTGAGACGGCGCCCGATCCAGCGGCCCAGGGTGCGGCGCATGACCTGCTGGAGGGAGTAGGCGTCCGCCTTGCCGGTCTCCAGCGCAGCGGACAGGGCCTCGGTCACATCAGGAAGGATCTCCTCGAAGACCGAGTCGTCCTCGGCAACGCCCCGAGCCTGGATGTGAGGACCGGCCAGGATCGTGCCGGTCGTGGTCTCCACCACGGCGTAGACGGAGACGAAGCCCTCCTCCGCCAGGATGCGGCGGTCCTTGAGCTCGGCCTCATCGATCTCCCCCACGGAGGATCCGTCAACGTAGATGTAGCCGCAGGGCACCTGGCCGGCGATACGGGCCACTCCCCCGTCCAGGTCGACGGCCACGCCGTCCTCACACAGCATGACCCGCTCCGGGGCGATTCCCGTCTTGACGGCGAGCCCGCCATTGGCCACCAGATGACGGATCTCACCATGGATGGGCATGACGTTGCGGGGCTGGACGATGTTGTAGACGTGGAGCAGCTCCTCGGAGGAGGCGTGCCCGGAGACATGGACCTTGGCATTGCCCTGGTGAACCACGCGCGCTCCCAGCCGCATGAGCTGGTTGATGACCCGGAAGACGGAGTTCTCGTTGCCGGGGATGAGAGAGGAGGCGAAGATGACGGTGTCCCCGGGCTCAATGGTGACGCTGCGGTGCTCGGAGTGGGCCATCCGGGACAGGGCCGCCATCGGCTCGCCCTGCGAGCCGGTGACCATGAGGACTCTTTCGTGCGGGGGCAGCGAGGTGATGTCTCGGGCATCGATGAGGACGCCGGCGGGGACCTTGAGGTAGCCGCGTTCGGAGGCGATACCCATGTTGCGCACCATGGAGCGTCCCACGAGGGCGACCCGCCTGTCGTGCAGGGCGGCCGCATCGAGGACCTGCTGGACCCGGTGGACGTGACTGGCGAAGGAGGCCACGACGATCTGCCCGTCGGAGTCGGCGAAGACATTGTCCAGGACCTGGCCGATCTCGCCCTCATGGCCGACCATGCCGGGGACCTCTGCGTTCGTGGAGTCCACGCAGAACAGGTCAACGCCCTCCTCACCGAAACGGGCGAAGGAGCGCAGGTCCGTGATGCGCCCGTCGATGGGCAGGGAGTCCATCTTGAAGTCACCAGTGGCCAGTACATTGCCGGCGTCGGTGCGGATCATGACGGCCATGGCGTCGGGGATGGAGTGGTTGACGGCCACGAACTCCAGGTCGAAGGGCCCGTAGGAGACCTCCTCGTGCTCGCTGACCTGACGCAGCACTGGACGGATACGGTGCTCCTTGAGCTTGGCCTCCACGAAGGCCAGGGTGAGCTCGCTTCCCACCAGGGGAATGTCCTCACGCAGGCGCAGCAGGTAGGGCACGCCCCCGATGTGGTCCTCGTGCCCGTGAGTCAGGACCAGGGCGACGACGTCGTCGATGCGGTGCTCGATGGAGGAGAAGTCAGGAAGGATGAGATCGACGCCCGGCTGGTCCTCCTCGGGGAAGAGCACACCGCAGTCAACGATGAGCAGCTTGCCATCCAGCTCGAAAACGGTCATGTTGCGGCCGACCTCGCCCAGACCCCCCAGGGGAGTGATGCGCATGGCGCCATCAGCGAGGGGGCCGGGGGTCTTCAGCGCGGGAAAGTTCGTCACGCGGGCATCCTACCGAGGATGCCCGGATTATCGATTGATACGGTGTGATCCAGTTCGATTCCGTCGTGGTTCTGCAACGTTACGACGAGAAGTTCAGAGGCCCACCGGGATCGCTCTACGATGTACTGGTGACGACCAAGAGCCTGCCGGATGACGGAGCCGGGGACAGCGCATCCCCTTCGTCAGTGGAGTCACGATTGAGCCCCACCACCGGGGAGAGCCGGCGAGGCATCCTGGGGAGGGCCGCCCTGGCAACGACGGCGGGCATCGTTGGCGCGGGCGCCGGCGCAGGAGCGACTCACTGGCGGGACACCCACCTCTCCCCCACGGCGAGAACCGCCCCTCGCCCCGCAGCCCCTGAGCGCACTCGGAACGCGAGTGGTGTTTCAGACCGGTGGAGAATCCGGAAAGCTGGCGCTGACCTTCGACGACGGACCAGACCCTCGCTGGACTCCACGTGTGCTCGACATGCTGGCGAGGTTGCAGGTACGGGCCACCTTCTTCGTGCTGGGGTCCGCGGTGGAGGCCCACCCCGAGCTGATCGCGCGGGAGGTCGCCGAGGGGCACGAGGTCGCGGTCCACAACTGGGTGCACACGGACGTCTACGGCGTGAGCTTCTCGGAGCTGAGCGACTCGGTGAACCGGACGTGCGAGGCGATCGTGGCGGCCGGAGCACCGTCTCCGCGCCTGTGGCGCCCTCCCTACGGCCGGGTTGACGCACCGGCCATGATGGTTGCCTCCCGGAAGAGGATGGACCTGTTGCTGTGGAGCGTCCACACGCCGTCGACGGCGGAGGCGGCCGCCGTCAAGGACCTTGCCGGTGCCGGATCGGTAGTGCTGTGCCACGACGGGCGCACGCAGCCCTCAGCGTCCCTGTTCGCCGCCCTGGAAGGAGGCGTGCGCTCACTGCTGGAACGAGGACTTACCGTCACGACGGGCAGCGATCTCCTGGCATCCGCTTCGTAGACCTTCGTAGACCATTGAGCACCAGTCGCCCGGCCGGCCGCGCGAGCGAGCCTCAGCATGAGAACACCGGGTGACAACATGAGGTGCCTGCACCACCTCTCGGCGGTGCAGGCACCTCGTTCTCGTACCCCCAGCCGGATTCGAACCGGCGCCGCCGCCGTGAGAGGGCGGTGTCCTAGGCCACTAAACGATGGGGGCCTGCTATGTAGTTGTGAACCAGCAGCCCTAGCCAGCCTGCTTGATCCGTACCCCCAGCCGGATTCGAACCGGCGCCGCCGCCGTGAGAGGGCGGTGTCCTAGGCCACTAAACGATGGGGGCCCTGACAGTCCGGAGGTTGAAGCAACAACCGGACCCTCGTACCCCCAGCCGGATTCGAACCGGCGCCGCCGCCGTGAGAGGGCGGTGTCCTAGGCCACTAAACGATGGGGGCTACAGATCAACAGATCCGCTGGGGTACCAGGACTCGAACCTAGAATAACTGAACCAGAATCAGTCGTGTTGCCAATTACACCATACCCCAAGGGGCTTCACCTCGAAAGGGATCACGTCCGAGGCAGCGGGCAGTAATCTACACGCCCACCCCTGCCCCACCAAATCACCAGAAGGTGAAGACAGACACACAGCGGGAGCCCCAGACACCTCCCCTCACCCCCTGATCCCACATCTCCCTGCCCACAGCCAGTATCGCACCCCACTTCCCGCCCCCTCCTGACAACCGAGCACACCTCCAGAGGCATCCCTAGACTCACACTAGTTCCTGCTCACCCCCGCCCCCTTGGGAGGCCATACATGCCCACCCACCTGCAGCACCATCGCCATGCAGGTCGCGGACCCTGCAGCCCTCGCCTCCTCGCCCTGGGACTGTGCCTCACAGCCGGCCTGGCACTGAGTGCCTGCGGACCCTCCCACAAGGGACAGCTGACCGTCGAGCCCGCAGGCGCCTCCGCCGAGGCCAGCACCTCCAGCTCGGACACTCCGTCCAGCACACCGAGCCCAACGCCGTCAGCCACATCTTCCGCAACAGCCTGGACGGCCCCCAACGTCACGATCTCCAACGACTCAACCGGCACGTGGCACCGGCAGGACGACATACTCAAACAGCCGACCGAAACGTCATCAGACATCAGCCAGGCCTACAATTTCGACACAGAAGGATGCCTGGCCATCATCTTCTACAAGCGAACCAGTCAATCTATGACGAAAGAAAAATGGGCGGAGACAACACAACCTCCTCCGTCAAGATACAGGAGACGATGCCGAACCACAGCTCTTTCGCGATGACATCAGGGCCGACTCCCGTCGAAGCCGTACCGGATGACAGCGGAACGCTCCCCGGGTATGAAATCGGCTACACGGCCACCGTCAAGTACGCCAGTGGCTCGACGGGCGACGTAGCGGGATATCGTTTTTTCCGACAGATCAGCGATCAGGGTGTCACTCTTGAAATCTTCCTCGAGTGCCATCCGGACAAGCTCACGTCCGCCGATACATGGCACCAGTTCCTGTCCTCAACACGAGTGACGGGACTCGACGCCGGAGCCATGAGATAGATAGGAGGTCCAGCAACGAGTCACAGCGCATGCATTCCTCTGCCCCCACCACCAGGAGAGCCACATTGCTTCGCCTAGCACAGCACCATCACCAGATGCTCGTCGCCCACACACCCTCCAGAACTCATCGCCTTGCTCTGGGGCTGTGCCTCACAGCCGGCCTGGCACTGAGCGCCTGTGGCCCCGCCCACAAGGGACAGCTGACCGTCGAACCCGCAGGCGCCTCCGCCGAGGCCAGTACCTCCAGCTCGGATACTCCGTCCAGCACACCGAGCCCAACGCCGTCAGAATCACCGTCCTCCACACCTTCCACGGCCGCCACATGGTCTCGACCATCTTTTACCGTCACCAACGAGGACTCCTCCGTCTGGTCCTCAAGCAGCGGCCGCATCCAAAAGTCAGATAACCCCGACATCACACTCGATGAGTACGTGGTCAACAGCAACCAGGACTGCTTCGGTTATATCGCCACCGACATCAACGAGAGATACTTCATCACCAGAAATGCGATCGGCGACAAAGAGCTTTCCGATATAGCCATCCGGCATCAGCCGAAACTTTTTTCAGACTATCAAATCACGCAAGGGCCGACTGCCGTGGAGGCCGTCCGTGACGATAGTGGAACCTTCCCGGGTTACGAAGCCGCTTTCTCCACCACGGCGACGATCTCAGACACTCCCACTCCTATCGACGGCTATCGCTTCAACAGACGAGTAGGAGAACGAGGGATCGGCGTGGAGGTCATGCTGATGTGCCCCCAAGGCACTCTCATAGGACTGGATCAGTGGCACACGATCCTGGGGGGCATCCGGGTCCAAGGAATCGACGCCGGAGCCATGTGACGCCTTTCAGGGAACGGTCGCGCCCCCTGAGGGCACTCGTGAGGCGTCTCGCGCACGGATAGGTGGTGGGGTCAGGAACACGATGTTCCTGACCCCACCCCCGTGAGCGCAGAGTAACCGGCGGCCACGTCACCCGACCTGCGCTCGAAGAGCCTTCAGCCTGGCGAGGGTGGAGTCGCTTCCAAGGATCTCCATGGACTCGAACAAGGGCGGAGAGACCTGCCTCCCGGTCACTGCGACGCGCAGCGGGACCATAGGCGAGACGCGGTTTGATCCCCTCACCGTCGGGCATGCCCTGCCCCTCGACGATGGCCGCTTTGAGGACATCCTCCAGACGGTCCTTCCCCCACTGCTCGGAGCTGAGCCCTTCCAGAGCACGGATGCCCGCATCCAGCACGTCACCGGCCGAGGCCTTGAGCTTGGCCAGGGCCTTGTCATCGATGACGAGCTCGTCGTCGGGCACGAAGAGGAAGCCGAGCATGTCGCGACTCTCGCGCAGCAGCTGGATCCGTGTCTGGATGAGGGGGGCAGCAGCGCTGAGGATCTCCTGCTCCCGCACGGTGAGTCCGTCGAAGGAGTCCGCCGAGACCAGCGATACCTGAGCGGTCTCGCCGGACGGGTCGGGGTAGGCGTCGGCGAGGTAGGGCACCAGCCGGTCCCGGAAGTCGGCCTCCCCCAGTGCACGCACCTGCTCGGCGTTGATGGCCTCGCACTTCTTGGGGTCGAAGCGGGCCGGGTTGGGATTGACGTCATGGACATCGAAGGCCTCGATCATCTCTGCCGCTGAGAAGACGTCGCGGTCCGCACTCAGCGACCACCCCAGGAGGGCAAGGTAGTTGAGAAGCCCCTCGGGGATCATGCCGCGGTAGCGGTGGATGAGGAGGTTGGACTGAGGGTCCCGCTTGGACAGCTTTCGGTTGCCCTCCCCCATGACGTAGGGCAGGTGCCCGAACTCGGGCATGACCTGAGCCCGACCGATGTCCATGAGGGCACGATAGAGGGCCACCTGCCGCGGGGTGGAGGACAGCAGGTCCTCACCGCGCAGGACATGGGTGATGCCCATCGCGGCGTCGTCAACAGGGTTGACCAGTGTGTAGAGGGGCTCGCCTCCTGCACGCACGACGACGTAGTCCGGCACGCTGCCGGCCTTGAAGGTGATGGGGCCTCGGACAAGGTCGGTGAAGGTGATGTCCTCCTCCGGCATCCGCATCCGCAGGACGGGCAAGCGCCCTTCGGCACGGAAGGCGTCCTTCTGCTCCTGGGTCAGATTGCGGTCGAAGCCGTCATAGCCGAGCTTGGGGTCCTCGCCGCGCTCACGGTGACGGGCCTCGATCTCCTCAGGGGTGGAGAAGGACTCGTACAGGTAGCCCGCCTCCAGCAGCTCGGCAGCCACCTCCTTGTACAGGTCCATGCGCTGGGACTGGCGATAGGGCTCGTGAGGCCCGCCCTTGCCCACGCCCTCGTCCCAGTCCAGCCCCAGCCAGGTCAGGGAGTCCAGGATGGCGTCGAAGGACTCCTCGGAGTCACGGGCTGAGTCGGTGTCCTCGATCCGGAAGACGAAGGTGCCACCGGTATGACGGGCGTAGGCCCAGTTGAACAGGCAGGTGCGCACCATGCCCACGTGGGGGGTCCCCGTGGGTGAGGGGCAAAAACGTACGCGCACGGACGATGAGCCCTGCTCCGGGACCCCGGAGGCAGCTGCGGGCTCAGGACGGAAGGCGGATGAGTGATCACTGAGTTCAGGCATGATGGAGTCAGGATAGTCCCCTGAGGGGACCCCCGGGGAACAAGGGCCGGGAAGCCCCTCAAGGGGCCCCGTGTAGTGATCCGACTCGCGCCCCCGCCATGCAGGTATCGCACTGGATCTTCGGGAACTGCTACTGAATCTTGTCCCCGAGCCACTGCGCTCGAGGCGTGCAGCCCCCGTTGGCTCCCTCCACCTCTCGGTAGGGGGCTTCATGGAACCCACCGCGGGCAGCGGCTGGGTGTTACCCGACGATCCGCCGTCGCCGATGCGGTAGGAGGCGTTCCGGTTCTTCAACGTGGAGTTGAGGTTGACCGAGGCCACCGCGAAAATATGCCGAACAAATTGTCCCCCATTACCCCCATAGTAACGACTTCCTTTCTTTCCATCAACACGCCCTGACGATCATGCACTGCCCCCGGATTCATTTCCTAATAGTGAGACACTGAGGGGAAGCTGCTCAATCCATCATAGAGACCAAACCCTATCGACATTCCCATTAACTTTCTGTAAGAAAATCTTTCCACATAGGCCTCAACACCCATTGACTCCGCGTCTACCGTACCGCCCCCGCAGGTCTGAGAGATGGGGATCCCAACCCATCGCACTCAGCACAGAAACGAAATAACGTCGCTCCCATGAGATCATGACGCCGCCGCCGGGCAGTTCCTCACGGATCCCACCCGAGGCAACGACATCCCCAATCCGTTCGGGAAGGTTCCCACTTATCAATCCTTGGAGGCCCCATGTCCCTGCCCCAGCGTTCCGCAGCACGTTCCACCGCCCGCCGTCGATCAGCACTCAGACTCCCTCTTGTCGCCGGACTCAGCCTCACCCTGGCCGTCCCGGCTCTTGCCGCGTGCCAGGACGAGTCCGGCCCCGCACGCTCCAGCAGTTCCAGCAGCGAGTCGCCATCCACCAGCGAGACGGGCAAGAGTGCGAGTCCGTCGGGCAAATCCTCCAAGGGAGGTAAGAACAGCAACGTCGAGTACATTCCCTCGTGGGAGTTCCCGCAGTCCCACTCCGGCTGGAAGGTGAGCGTCTACGACACCGACGGCAAGAACAAGATGGATAAGCAGAACGGCTGCGTGTTCACCGCGACGCAGAACCTGTACGACCAGAACACGAAGGGCGATCGCGTCGAGTCGGACTATCAGGCGGAGGCCACGGTCAATGCCTATCAGCAGTCGTCGGACTTCACGAATGTCTCCTTCGAGCCCACCAAGGATGACTTCTCCCTGGTCAAGGACACCGATGGTCACGCCATTGAGACCAAACGGCTGGACTTCACGTACACCGGAGCCGACCACAAGGACTACAAGCTCACCAGGTTCGTCCGTGTTTCGGCACAACAGGCACGCCCGTCGTGCTCCAGGCGATGTACGCCTGCCCCGTTGATGCCTACTCCTCCAGCGAGATGGAGACACTGTTCAAGGCCACTCCGATCAGTAATCCCGGACCGGCAGACATGGATGAGGCCGGATCCGGTGACGGCTCCGGCAAGGACGGCAAGAGCAACGACAAGAAGAGCGGCTCCGAGGACAAGGAGAGCGACGAGAAGGGTTCAGGCATCTCACCCCAGGACACCTGATCGGGCCCTCGGCTCCGCGACACCGACGATGCGTCATTATCGGGAGGTCTCTCCCGTGCTCAAGCACTCCGTGAGGAGCGAGCACCTCGGCTCAGCGGCGGACCACCGGGTTGGAGAAGGAGCCGATACCCTCGACCTCGACCTCGACGCGCTGACCGGCTCGGATCTCACCGACTCCTGCCGGCGTGCCGGTGAGAATGACATCGCCGGGCAGGAGGGTGAAGATCGTCGATACGTAGGCGACCAGCTCGGGAATCGTACGCATCATGTGGGCGGTCCGTCCCTCCTGGACGAGGCGGCCGTCGACCCGGGCGCGCACCACCGCATCGCCGGGTGAGAAGAGGGGCTCACGGCCCGGTTCGGGAACCTCGATCCACGGCCCCAGGGGGCAGGAGGTGTCGAAGGCCTTGGCCCGCACCCACTGCGGCTCGACGCGCTGGCGGTCTCGGGCCGAGACGTCGTTAGCGACCGTGTAGCCAAGGATGACGTCGTCGGCGCGGTCCGCGGGACATCCTTGGCGAGGGTCTTGATGACGACGGCGAGCTCTGCCTCGTAGTGGATCTCGTCGCTCCAGAAGGGTAGGACGATGGGAGCATCCGGGCCGATGACGGAGGTGTTGGGCTTGAGAAAGACAACCGGGTCACGCGGAGGCTCACTCTCCCCCATCTCGGCGATGTGGCCCGCGTAGTTCTTCCCGATCCCCACCACCTTGGAGCGCGGGATGACCGGCGACAGGAGCCGGGCCTCACGCAGTTCGACGACCTCCCCGGTGGCCTCGGGCAGGGAGTAGAGGGGGTCTCCCTTGAGGGCCAGGAGGTGCCCCTCGGACTCGCCTGAGGCGACCCCTTCCTCGGGCAGGCCCTGGACGATGCCATAGCGGGGCTCGTCACCAGTGGAGAAGCGCGCGATCTTCATGGGCCTCAGCCTAGCGCTGTTGGACTCAGCTGCCCGATGCCTCCTCGAGCGCGGCGCGACGCTCCGTGATGGCGGCGTGGGCAGCACCATCGGCGGCCCAGATGTCTCCGGGAAGCTTGCCGGGCAGGTAGGGGTTGCCGGTGGCGATGAAACGGATCTCCTCCTTCTCACCGGCCTCAACGGCACGGCGCTGGGCCTCCCAGTCGCGCAGGGCTCCGAAGGCCCAGCCTCCCAGGGCGAGGATGGAGACCATGTTGATGACGGTCATCGCCCCCATGACGAGGTCGGAGAGGTTCCACACGAAGGTGAGGGTGGACAGGGAGCCGACGGCGGTGGCCACGATGATCATGGCGCGCAGGGCATAGTGCTTGTGCTGCTTGCCCTGGAGGTAGTCCATGTTGACCTGCGCGTAGGTGTAGTTGCCCAGGAGTGAGGAGTAGGCGAAGACGAAGATGATGACGGCCATGAGGTACTGCGCCCAGCCGCCGAGCACGTTGGTGACAGATGCCGAGGTCAGGGTGTTGGCGGCGGCATTCGCGGCATCTGGGTCAGCCTGGGCGGCCACTGGGTCGTAGACCCCGGAGAGCAGGACGATGAGGGCGGTGACAGTGCACACCACGATGGTGTCGACGAAGACACCCAGGGACTGCACGAATCCCTGCTGCACGGGGTGGGAGACAGTGGCGGTGGCGGCGATATTGGGGACCGAGCCCTCACCGGCCTCATTGGAGAACAGGCCTCGCTTGACTCCGTTGAGCGCGGCGGCGAAGAGGCCGCCTGCGGTTCCGGCGAAGGCTTGGTTGAGGCCGAAGGCACCCTCAAAGATGGAGATGATCGCACCTGGGATCGCGCTGGCGTGCAGCACCAGGATGGTCACGGCGATGAGGGCGTAGACCACCGTCATGATTGGCACGAGCCACTCCGAGACGGCAGCGACCGACTTGATGCCCTTGAAGATGATCGGCGTGGTGATGACGACCAGAGCGATGGCGGTCATCCACGGCTCGACGTGGAAGGTGCTCTTCATCGTGGCGGCAATCGTGTTGGCCTGGGTGGCCTCGTAGGCGAAGCCGAAGACGAAGGTGATGACGACGGCGAAGACCCGGGCAGCGGGCTTGGACCCCAGGCCGCGCTGGATGTAGTAGGCGGGGCCTCCGCGGAAGGTGCCGTCGGGGTGGGTGACCTTGTAGAGCTGGGCGAGGGTGGCCTCGATGAATCCGGTGGCCATGCCCACCAGCGCCACGATCCACATCCAGAACACGGCGCCGGGGCCACCCATGGTGATGGCGATGGCCACGCCCACGATGTTGCCGGTGCCCACGCGGGAGGCCAGTCCGACGGCGAAGGCCTGGAAGGAGGAGATCCCACCCTCCTTGCTGTCACGGGAGGAGGTGACGGCCCGCACCATGTAGGGGAAGAGCCGCAGCTGCACGAATCCGGTTCGCACGGTGAAGTACAGGCCCCCCAGAACGAGCAGCCAGGCGAGCAGGTAGAGGAACAGGTGACCGGAGGCCTTATCGAGAATGTCCGCTCCTTCGATGAAGAAGCGCTCCATAGAGGCGGTCCAGCTGTTGTCTGCACTGGATGCCGCACTGTTCAGGGAAGCCAGAACCGGTTGCACGTGAGATCCTCCATAGGGGTGGGATGACGGCGCGGGCACCGTATTCGCGAAGGCTACGGATACAGTGTTTCGATTCGGTGACGGCCCTGTGGCACTGCTGCCACACGTGTGCGCGACGGCGTGGCTCTGCCCACGGGACCGCCGATCTACCGGTCGCGCGAACCCTCCCACGCACCTTCCGGCAGAGGGACCGGAAGGTACTCGGAGTCTCCGCGGAAGACCAGCTGGCCGCCGTCCGAGGCCGTCGACCCCCGTCTCGCCTCCCAGTCCCTCAGCGCGCCGACGACCCATCGACTCAGGATCACCAGCGCGACGAGGTTGATGATGGCGCCGAGGCCCAGGAGCACGTCCGCCAGAGTCCACACGGTGGTCAGCTGCTGCACGCTTCCGACGCCGGCGCAGATGACGGCGCCGATCTGGAGCGCACGCGAGACCCCGGGACGGTCGGTGAGGTAGTCGAGGCAGACCTGGGCGTAGGAGAAGGCCCCGATGATGGTGGTGTAGGCCAGGACGACGACGAGCAGCGCCATGGGCCAGCGGCTCCACTCCCCCACGAGGTGCGCGATGGCGTCCTGGGTCAGGGTTCCCGCGCTCTCCTTGGCGCTCGCCCCGGGATGGAGGACATCCGCTCCGGCGACGAGGATCGCCAGCGCCGTCGCCGTGCAGACGAACAGGGTGTCCACCACGACCCCGAAGGCCTGAATGAATCCCTGCTGGACGGGGTGGCTCACGGTGGCCGAGCCCGCGGCGCAGGCGGCCCCTCCCAGTCCCGCCTCGTTGGAGAACAGGCCTCGGCGCACGCCGTTGAGCAGTGCGGCGGTCACTCCGCCGGCCAGGCCGCCCAACCCCTGCCGTAGGCCGAAAGCCCCCTCGATGACGGAGCGCAGCGCCTCCCACGCCTGGACCGGGTGGGTCAGGAGGATGGCCAGAACCAGCACCAGGTAGGCCAGGGCCATCAACGGGGCCAGGTACTCCGCCACGCGGGCCATGGCGCGCAGAGCCCCCAGGAGGACCGGGGCGGTCAGAGCCACGACGAGGACGGCTCCCAGGCTCGGCGAGAGCCCCCCTGGCCCCTGGAGGGAGGCGGTGATGGCGTTGGCCTGCACCATGGGCATGACCAGGCCGTTGGCGATGAGGAAGACGACGGCGAACACCCCGCCCAGGATCGGCAGCCCCAGTCCTCGCGAGATGTAGTAGGCGGGACCGCCACGGAAGGTGCCGTCCGGGCGACGCACCTTGAACAGCTGGGCGAGCGTCGCCTCGCTGAAGGCGGTGGCGGTTCCCAGGATCGCCACGAGCCACATCCACAGCACGGCTCCGGGCCCACCCATGATGAGTGCCAGCGCGACTCCGACGATGTTTCCGGTCCCCACCCGGCAGGCCAGTCCGACGGCGAAGGCCTGGAAGGAGGTGATGCCGCCGTGGCTCCCGTCGCGTGATCCGACCACCGAGGCGGCGATCGCGTCGGTGTGCCGCAGTTGGACGGCCCGGGTTCTGACGGTGAAGAAGATGCCCGCGCCGATGAGGAGCCACATGAGGCCCCAGGAGTAGAGCATGTCGGAGACGGAGGCCAGGGCGGCGTCGACCTGGCCCATCCATGAGGTGCGCCCTGAAGGTGGCATGACGATCAGCCCCGCTTCGCCACGTCGTCGGGCTCCCAGATGCCGGGGACCACGTCTCCGGGCAGGAGGGAGTTGCCGTGCCCCACGAAGGTCGGCTCGGTGATGCCCTGGGCGCGCTGGGACTCGAAGTCCCGTAGGGCTCCGATGACCCAGGGGGCCAGACGGACGATGACGACGAGGTTGAGCACGCCCAGGAGCCCCAGGGCGATGTCGGACAGGGCCCAGACGACGGGCAGGGTCAGGACGGTGCCGCCGAAGGCCGCGGCGGTCAGGAGGATCCCGAAGACCTGCTCGGCCCGGCGCTCTCCGCCCAGGAAGTTGACGTTGACTTGCGCGTAGGAGTAGCAGCCCAGCACCGTGGAGAAGACCAGGACGAAGATGAGCACCACCATGGGCCAGGTGGTCCAGGAACCCAGGTGCTCGGCAACGGACTGCTGGGTGAGGATCGCCCCGACCAGGGAGTCGTCGCCGGGACGGTAGGCGTCGGTGGTCAGCAGGATGAGCAGGCCGGTGGCTGTGCACACGAGAATCGTGTCGACGAAGACGCCGAAGGACTGGATGAGTCCCTGACGCACGGGGTGGGCAACGGTGGCGGTGCCGGCGGCATTGGGAACGGTTCCCAACCCGGCCTCGTTGGAGAACAGTCCACGGCGCACGCCGTTGAGCAGCGCTGCGAGAATTCCTCCGGCGGTGCCGAACAGGGCCTGGTCGAGGCCGAAGGCCCCTTCAAAGACGCTCAGAAGGACCTCGGGAAGCCTGGCGACGTTGAGGATGATGACCACCACGGCCATGAGCACGTAGGCCAGCGCCATGATGGGGGCGAGCCACTCCGCGACGCGGGCCACGAGCCGGACCCCGCCCAGCACCACGGGAGCGGTCAGCAGAACGAGGAAGACGCCGACCATCCAGCCCGAGACGCTGGGGACGGTGGCCGTGATGACCTCGGCCAGCGAGTTCGTCTGCACCATGACCACCGTCACGCCGACCGAGATGATGCATATGGCGGCGAAGATCTTTCCCCACAGAGCCGATCCCAGGCCGTTCTTGATGTAGTAGGCGGGTCCCCCGCGGAAGGTGAAGTCCCGGCCGCGCTCCTTGAAGATCTGGGCGAGCGTGGACTCCACGAAGCTGGTGGCCATCCCGATGAGGGCGACGACCCACATCCAGAACAGGGCACCGGGGCCGCCGGCCACAACGGCCAGGGCCACTCCGGCGATGTTGCCGATGCCGACGCGAGCGGCCAGTCCCACGGCGAAGGCCTGGAAGGAGGAGATACCGCCCTGCGCACCGGAGCGGGACCCGGACAGCGAGTTGACCATGGTGCCGAAGTGGCGCAGCTGGACCAGGTAGGTACGCGTGGTCAGGTAGATGCCGACCAGGATGAGCAGGGCGGTAAGAAGGTAGGTGTAGAAGAAGTCGTCGACGGAGTTGAGCAGGTTCTCGATACTGGTGAGGTTCATGCGTCGGCTCCTGTCGAGGCGGCGGGCTGGCTGCTGGCCGGGGTCGCAGCGGGGACGACGTCGTCGGCGGCGGTGCTGTCCGCCTCGGTCAGGTGGGTCCTCTCGCCGCTCCAGACGTCACCGGGGAGGTCACCGGGCAGGTAGGGGTTGCCCACGCCGTTGAACAGGGGGACGACTCGTCCCGCCGCGCGCTGGGCGTCCCAGTCCTTGAGTGCGCCCACGCCCCAGCGGGCGAGCAGGATGAGGGCGATCAGGTTGGTCAGGGTCATGATGGCCATGGTGATGTCGACGGTGTTCCACACGACGGTCAGAGTGGCGAGGGCCCCCAGACCGGTGGAGACCACCGAGACGAGCCTGGGCAGCCGCCATGCGGGCTGCCTCAGAGATGAAGGTCATGGAGACCTCGGAGTAGGTGGCCGCGGCGATGATGGAGGAGAAGGCCAGGACGAAGATGACGATGGCCATGGGAATGGCCGTCCAGCTGCCGAGGGTGGCGGCGACGGCGTCGGAGGTCAAGGTTCCCGCAGCTTTGGGGGTCAGCTCACCGGCCTGGACGAGGGCGGGGCTGTAGACGCCGGAGACCAGGATGATGAAGGCGGTCGCAGTGCACGCGATGATGGTGTCAACGAACACGCCGAGGGACTGGATGAGCCCCTGCTGGACGGGGTGGGCCACGGTGGCGGTGGCGGCCGCGAAGGGTGCGGTGCCCTGACCGGCCTCGTTGGAGAACAGGCCGCGGCGGGTCCCGTTGGTCAGGGCGGCGATGATGCCCCCGGTCACGCCTCCCGCGAAGGGTGCCGGACCGAAGGCCGAGAAGACGATGGTGCCCAGAAGACCCGGGAGCTGTGTGATGTGGAGGGCGACGATGACAACGGCCATGGCCACGTAGACCAGGGCCATGATGGGCGCCATCCACTCGGTGACGCGGGCGACCCGACGCACTCCGCCCAGGATGACGAGGGCGGCCAGCCCCACCAGCACCGCGGCGGCGACGCTCGGGGGCAGCTTCAGCGGGGAGTCCGGGCCGATGACGCCGGCAACGGCGTTGGACTGGACCATGATGATGGAGAAGCCGCAGGTGAAGATCGTCAGCCCCGCGAAGACAACACCCAGGGGGCGGCTGCGCAGCCCGCGCGCCATGTAGTAGGCGGGCCCGCCGCGGAAGGAGCCGTCGGTGTGGCGGACCTTGAACACCTGGGCCAGGGTCGCCTCGAAGAAGGCGGTGGCCATGCCGACCAGGGCGACCACCCACATCCAGAAGATCGCGCCGGGGCCACCCAGGATGAGGGCGGCGCACTCCGAAGACATTGCCGATGCCCACGCGGGCGGCCAGGGAGATCGTGAAGGCCTGGAAGGAGGAGATACCTCCTGAGCCCCGAACGCGATCCGACCACCTGGCGGAACATGTCCGGCAGAGCGACGGAGCTGCACGAATCCGGTGCGGACGGTCAGCAGGATCCCGGTACCGACGAGCACCCGACATGGTGATGTGGAGCGTGATCCAGTCCGAGACCGCCTCGAGCTGAGCGGCGAGGGCATCCATGGGAGATTCAGCCTTTCACGGTGTCGCGACAGGTGGGGACGGCCCGCATGCTCTCATGAATCGGCGCCCGGAACATAGTGCGGTCGTTTCTCAGGACGCCGGCGCGGCTCCCCAGCATCAGATTCCCGCCAACCTCCCCGGATCGTTCACTGTCCAGCCCCGTGAGACGATGAGGCCGTGACCTCCCAGACTGCTCCGGCCCTCAACGCGATGCTCGACGCCCTCATTCCGGCTGATGATCCCGAGCGCGTCCCCGAGCCCGAGGAGGTCTACCTGGCCTTTCGAACTGGGCGGAGGCGACCGGCCGCCCCTCTACCCGCACCAGGATGAGGCGCTGTCGGAGATCCTGGAGGATCGCCACGTCATCGCCGCCACCCCGACCGGTTCGGGCAAGTCGATGATCGCGCTGGCCGCTCACACCGCCTCCCTGGCCCGCGGGGGCCGCTCCTACTACACGGCGCCGCTTAAGGCCCTGGTCAGTGAGAAGTTCTTCGAGCTGGTGCGCCTGTTCGGGGCGGACAACGTCGGCATGGTCACCGGGGACACCTCCATCAACGCCGCTGCCCCTGATCATCTGCTGCACCGCGGAGATCCGGCACAACCAGTCCCTGCGCGAGGGCGAGGACATGGACGTGGACTGCGTCATCACGGACGAGTTCCACTACTACGCCGACCCGCAGCGCGGCTGGGCCTGGCAGGTGCCCCTCTTGGAGCCGCCCCCAGGCTCAGATGGTGCTGCTGTCGGCCACGTTGGGCGACGTCTCCTCTTCGTGCGGGACCTGCGCGAGCGCACGGGCCGCGAGGTCGCCGTCATCGACGACGCCGTGAGGCCGGTTCCCTGGAGATGGAGTACGTCGTCGAGCCGATCGGTGAGCTGCTTCAGCGCCTGGTGGGCCAGGACAGAGCGCCGGTCTACGTCGTCCACTTCTCCCAGAAGGAGGCTGTGAGCGGGCGACCTCCCTGCTGAGCGTGACCTGGTGCCCAAGTCCCGCAAGGCCGAGGTCGTAGGCGTCGGCGACTTCCGCTCGGCGGCGGTTTCGGGGCCACGCTCTCCCGATCGCTGCGCGCCGGTATCGGCGCACCATGCGGCATGCTGCCGCGCTACCGGCGGCTGGTGGAGCGACTGGCCCGCGAGGGCCTGCTGTCCGTCATCTGCGGCACGGACACGCTCGGGGTGGGATCAACGTACCGATCCGCTCAGTGGTCATGACCTCCTGGTGAAGTTCGACGGCTCCAAGGAGCGCCACCTCACCGCTCGCGAGTTCCACCAGATCGCCGGGCGGGCGGGCGGGCCGGCTTTGACACCCGTGGCTGTCTCCGTCCAGGCACCTGAGCACGTCATTGAGAACGCCAAGGCGCTGGCCAAGGCCGGTGACGACGAGCGCAAGCGCCGCAAGATCGTGCGCAGCAGGCCCCTGAGGGCGCGTCAACTGGACGGACAAGACCTTCGAGCGCTGCAGCGACGCGGCCCCGGAGACACTGACCAGCCAGTTCCAGGTCACCACCACCATGGTGCTGAACCTCGTGGAGCGCGCCGGCGACCCGGTGGCGGCGATGGCGGCCTGCTGGAACGCGCCCATGAGCCTGAGGCCCAGCGGCGCCGGCACGTGCGCCGCGCCCTGAGATCTACTCTATCGCTGCGCACGGCGGGCGTCCTGACACATGTCTCCAGCGCCCAGGCCGCCGCCGACGGGCGCCCTCGCCCGCCTGGCCGTGGACCTGCTGGCGGACTCGCCTCAACCAGCTCCCTGGCCCCTTCGCCCTGGCGGCCATGGACCCTGCTGAACGTGGAGGCCCCTGGAGCACACGGTCGACGTCGTCAGCGTCGTCGAGGCCACCCTGGACGATCCGCGTCCGCTGCTCTACGCCCAGCAGCGAGCCGCCCGCGGTGAGGCGATCGCCGCGATGAAGGCCGAGGGCATGGACTACGAGGAGCGCATGGCCGCCCTGGAGGAGGTCACCTGGCCCCAGCCCTGGCCGAGCTGCCCACTCCTGCCCTGGAGATGTACAAGCAGGCCAACCCGTGGATCGCCGAGCACGAGCTGGCGCCGAAGTCGGTGGTGCGCGGATGGTGGAGAACGCGATGACCTTCTCCGACCTCATCTCCCGCTACGAGCTGGGCCGCAGCGAGGGCGTGGTGCTGCGCTACCTCACTCGACGCCTACCGGGCGCTGCGCCAGGTCGTGCCCTGAGGAGCACCGCACACCCGAGGTCACCGAGCTCATCGAGTGGCTGGGGCGCTCGTGCGCGCCGTCGACTCTCCTGCTCGACGAGTGGGAGGCGCTGCCAGGCCCCAGGCGGGCAAGGCGGGCGAGATGGCCGGTCTGCTCGAGGGCGATCGTCCCGGTGCGGACGACTTGCCGGGTGGAGCAGGGCCTGGCGCGACGAGGACGGACGGTGGCCTTCACTCGCAACCGTCACGCCTTCCGGGTCGCGGTGCGCCGGAGATGTTCCGGCGCGTGAACTCGATGGCGCGCGACGACGTCGAGGCCCTGGGCCGCCTGGATGCCTCCTCTGGATGGGGCGAGGACCGCTGGGACGAGGTACTGGGCCGCTACTGGGACGAGTACGACTGGATCGGCACGGATACCTCGGCTCGGGCGATCTCACTGGCACCGCTCGACGAGGACCCTGATGAGACGGCCCTGGCGGCCGCGGTCAGTGAGCGCCTGCGTGAGGCCCTGGAGACCTCCGGCAGGCGGTGGTTGGCCACGCAGGTCCTGAGGACCCCGACGGCGACCACGACTGGCGTCTGACGGCCCTGGTGGACCTGGCCGAGTGCGACCGGGAGGGGCGCGCGGTCGTCCACCTGCTGTCCGTGGGCCCGCAGCAGGGGTAGCTCATCTCATTGGCTTCCACTGTCAGAGGGCTGCGTGGCTAGGGACAGACCGCGCGGGCGAGCTCACTGATCTGGGCCGGTCGGGTGCGGCAGCACCCGCCGACGAGCCTGACCCCAGCGTCGATCCAGGATGGCGCCAACGCCGGGATTCCAGCCCCGTCACCTGTGGACTGCCAGGTCTTGGTCGCCGGGTCGTAGAGATCGCCCGCACTGGGATAGGCCACCAGCGGCTTGCCGGTGAACGCACGCAGCACCGGCAGCGCTCGGCCGATGACGTCAGGGGCCACACAGTTGATGCCGACAGCGACGACCATCTCCTCCTGCTCGGCCCAGGCCGCCGCCTCGGCCAGCGGCGCGCCATCAGCGAGACGGGCGCCGTCGGGGCGCACCTGGAAGGAGACCCAGCACTCGGACTGAGGAGCGAGACCTTCACCATGGCGACGAGTGCCTGCGCCTCGTCCAGACGCGGAATCGTCTCCAGGGCGAACAGGTCGATCCCCTTCCCCATCAGGACCTCGATGCGAGGCAGGTGAACCTCCTGGAAACCGGGGTCCTCGGGGATGTCGATGTCGTACGTACCGGTGTACTCACTGCCATCAGCCAGATAGGCCCCATACGGACCGATCCCTCCGGCAACGAGCACCGACTCCTCGGGGTGCTCCTCACCGAACCGACGGGCCGCCTCCTTGGCCAGACGGGCGCCAACTGCGATAACCCGCCTGGCACCGGCAGCATCCTCCCCGGACCGGATCAGCGCCGGAAGCGTGGCCTGGTAGGTGTTGGTCGTGATGACGCGAGCCCCGCATCCAGGTAGTCGGAGTGGACCTCGCGCACGAGGTCGGGCGCCGTGGTGAGCGCACGCGCCGACCACAGCGCATTGCGGGTGTCGACCCCGCGGGCATCGAGCTCGGTCCCCATCGCCCCGTCCAGAACGACCGGACCTCGGGCCAGCAGATCCGACAACCGGACCGGTTCTCCCCCAAAGGACGTGGCGGATACCGAGAGCGTTCGCATTGCGACACGGTATCGAATGGCTCGAGGCGGCACCGGTAGCGCATCAGTCACGGACCGGTTGCCCATCACCGCGAGCCCGCCGCATCAGTCCGTGAGGCCCGCTGGCGGTCCGGCGCCCAGGGGGGCCTTAGCGGGTCTCAACGATCTGCTTGCCGAAGGGGAAGCAGGTGACGGGGATGAGCTTGATGTTGGCCACGGCCAGCGGGATCCCGACGATGGTGAGGGCCTGCGCCGCGGCGGTGGTGACGTGGCCGATGGCCAGCCAGAGCCCGGCGACGAGGAACCAGATGATGTTGCTGATCCCTGCTCATGGCTCCGGCCCCGGGAGACGGAACCACCCTACGTCCGAAGGGCCACAGGACGTAAGCGGCGATACGGAAGGAGGCGACACCTGCGGGAATCGTGACGATGAGCAGGCAGGCGATCACCCGAAGAAGAGGTAAACCGAGGAACAGCCAGAACCCGCCGAAGACGACCCAGATGATGTTGAGCAGCGTGCGCATGGCACCTCTTCTACCACACCCGGGCACCCCGAGATGCCCACGCCTGCGCGGTCACCAGAAGATGCGCTGGGCGATGGCGTCGGCGAAGTTGTCCAGCGCCTCCGGTGCCGCCCCGAGGTAGAGGCCCGCGTCGATCAGCGAGACCTCCATGAGGTAGAAACCGCCCTGACCGTCCCCGACGACGTCAACACGGTTGAACAGGAGCTGGATGTCGCGGCCGGAGACCTCCTTGATCAGCGTGTGGATGGCCTTGCGCACCCGCTCGCCCCAGAGCCACTCCTGCTCACTGGGTTCGCGCGCCGTGACGATCTCCTCGTGGATCTGGTCGGTTGACTTGAAGGAGGGGTGGAGCATCGGGCCTTCTCCACCGCGTGGGACAGCACGCCGTTGAAGTAGACCAGGGAGACCTCACCCTTGCGGTCGACCTCCTCGAGGTAGCGCTGGACCATAACGGTGCGCCCACGGCGCAGGTGGTGCATGGCGTCATTGATCGCCGCGGACCGGGAGGCCGCGTCGGTGGCGGTGTAGCGCCCGGTGCCGCGTCCGCCCGAGGAGACGGCCGGCTTGACGACGAAGTCGCCATGGGCCGGGAAACGGGTGAACCTGGTGCTGGAGTAGCCGGCCTCAGGCTCCAGCCACATCGTCGGAATCATGGGGACCCCCACTCGCTGAGCCGGGTGAGGTGGTGCTTGTCCGAGTTCCAGGTGACGACGTCGGGTGGTTGGCGAGCCTGGGCACCGACCGGGCCCACTGGAGAAGCGGGAGAAGTTGCCCTTGGTGGCGTAGTCGCGCACGCTGCGCAGCTGACTGTGCCGGACTGGCTCCAGTCGACGTCGGGGTCGTCCCATACGGCAACCCGCGGCTCGATGCCACGCGCACGCAGGGCGTCCGGCAGGCCACGGTCATCGTCATCAAGGTCAGGGAAGTCGGCGCAGGTCGCCAGCGTCACGATCGGGTCGCTCATGCGGCCCACGCTACCGCGCGCAGGACCGCGACGAGAGCCACAGACGTGTGACACTGAACCGCGCCCGCACCAGCGGACACGACTACCTGCTGGTCGGATCGGCCGGCAGGTCTCCGTTCCGCAACCTTCGACACCCACACCTTGCTCATTCGTCATGCGCGAGGGTGCCACAATGCCGAGGTGACTTCTGAAACCCGCGAGCCGCGCATGACCTCCGCGCAGCGCTACTGGGCATCCATGGCCGCCATTGTTGTCGTGACCATCCTCGTCGCGGGCCTGCTCGGAGGAACCGTCTCGATGCTCACCGGCGCCGCGCGGGCTGCAGCAGCATGTGGGGCGGCATGGTGGTCGCGCTGGTCATGCTGGCGGGCTGGACCCTCGGCACCCGCGTGCGCGACCGCAAGAAGCTCGACCTCCCCCTGTGGCAACGCCTCACCGAGGAGCAGGCGGCCACTCTGAAGCAGTACCACCAGTGGTCTCGCACCGGCCGCATCGACCGGGACGACGCCCCCAAGGGCGCCTCCTCCAGGCGGAGTGGGGGGACCGGCTTGGGCGCGTCAAACGCAGCGCCGTCGAGGAAGCCCTCCTCGCAGGGTGCGATGTCGAAGCGCGACCGCGCTCGTGCCGCCGATGCACGCCGCCGCCGACAGAACCGTGAGGGCGGCTCGTCGCACTGAGCGGGATGCTGGACAGCAGGCAGCAGCAACGCGCCTCTGACCCAACCCACATCCCCTTGAGACTTGCCACACAATCGCCCGGTTTCGCGGATCCTGACTGGACGAAGACCTCCTCCACCCGTAAAGTATTCCTCCGTCGCCCAGCGAGCCACATCGAATGACATCGCTGCGGTGAATGCACCGCTAGCTCAATTGGCAGAGCAGCTGACTCTTAATCAGCGGGTTCAGGGTTCAAGTCCCTGGCGGTGTACGGTTCTTCCAGCCCACAGGGCCGGAGGACCTGGTCACCATTGACCGAGCACCGCTAGCTCAATTGGCAGAGCAGCTGACTCTTAATCAGCGGGTTCAGGGTTCAAGTCCCTGGCGGTGTACCACGAGGGGCACGCGCTTCGCCTGGGATGACCCCGACGGCACAGCAGCAGGCGCATGACGGCGGTCGAAGACAACCGCCTCGCACTGGGAAGTTCTCGGAATGCCACCGTTTCACCGATTCTCACGCCCTTGTGACCACAGTCTGCGACGGTGGCACCAACCAGCCGCCGCGCCAGAAGTCTTGATCCGCAAGCACGCCGGTTCGGCAGGTACCTCCCTGCTCAGCCACGCGCTGCGACCCCAGGCCCAAGGGGCCGACGACGTTGAAGGAAGATGAGGAGATACGTATGACACGCAACATCCACACCATGACCACCCTGACCGCCCTGCCCACCGGGCCGGCAACCACTGACACCCGGACCGACGACGCGGCCACCAGGGAGCTCTTCGCCGCACGCGCGGAGCTCGCCTCGCTCGGGGTAACCGCCTCCCCCTCGCGCCTCGAGCGGGCACTGGAGCGCCTGGAGGCGGCGCAGCAGGCCTCGCGGCGAACGCTCGCCCAGGCCGCCTGACCCGGAGGTCTCACTCGGAGCCGGGTCAGGGATCCTGCACGACCAGCACCCTGAACGTTTGCCAGATCACGAAAGTAAGTCCTCGAATCCACTGCCGCAGGTACCGGAGGCGATGCGAGGATGAGCGCATCCGTCCAGGAGCCCGAGGAGGACCCATGACCCAACTCGCCGCCGGTGACCGAGCCCCGGAGTTCGCCCTGCCCGACCAGAACGGCCGCACCGTGACCCTTGACGACCTTCGTTCCAGCACGGACAAGGGCGTCATCGTCTACTTCTACCCCAAGGCCTGCACTCCGGGATGCACCAAGGAGGCGTGCGACTTCAGGGACTCCTTGGAGGCGCTCGAGGCGGCAGGCTATGCCGTCGTCGGCATCTCCCCCGACCCGGAGAGCGCGCAGGCCAAGTTCTCCAGCCGTCACAACCTGCCCTTCCCCCTGCTGTCGGACTCCGACCACACCGTCATGGAGGCCTGGGGAGTGTGGGGCGAGAAGAAGAACTACGGCAAGGTCTACACCGGCGTCATCCGCTCGACCGTGGTGGTGGCCCCTGACGGGACCGTGACGCTGGCCCAGTACAATGTGCGAGCCACCGGTCACGTCAAGCGGCTGCGCACCGCACTCGGCGTGGACTGATACGAACACGACAGCGGTCGCCGCATTTCTGCTATCCGAGGCTGAGGTCGGTAGAGTGGGCGCCGCACAGCGCAGTGGCGGGATGTGGTAGACGCCCCAGGTTTAGGTCCTGGTGCCTTCGGGCGTGAGGGTTTGAGTCCTTCGCGTACGGACT
>BNJU01002930.1_pt1 | contig 56236 bp, 67 predicted proteins | sample 8539281 | NCBI WGS metagenome assembly BNJU01 (sample SAMD00202456, study PRJDB9452) | human saliva metagenome | isolation source: human saliva | place: Japan
AACACCATATCTAGAAAAGATATGGTGTCAGTTTTCAAACTACATGTAACGATTATTTTGCATTTGCAGCATATTCTTCGTTACGTTTGATCATTTGTTTTCTGTACCAAGCAAAGATTCCGATATAGAATGCCAAGAAGACAACTACACCAAGGATAGCTTTGATATCACCAGTTGTTGCGTTACCGATTGTCCAACCGAGCAATTTTTCAACTGGTCCTTCAAGAGTTGAGTGAGTGATCAATTGAGTAGAAGCTACCCCTTTAGGGAAGGCATCAACACTCTTAGCCAATTGAGTTGCAAATGGTGCAATCAATGTACCTGAAAGAAGGAAGAGTGGCAAGAGAAGGCTTCCGAAGATGATCATACGGATCAATTTTACCGCGTGTTACAACCAACAAGGCTGGGGTTACACCCATAGCGATGATACCAGCAAGTGGCAAGATACCATTTCCGACTTTAGAAAGAAGCACTGCTTCGATCAACATGATTGGTGCAAGTACGTTGGCACAAGCCCAGATTTCAGCACGACCAGCGATAAATGGCCAGTCCAAACCGATGTTGAATTTACGTCCTTGAAGACGTTTAGTAGCAACGTTTGTAATACTTGTGACAATGGTTCTACCGCTGCGATGAACCAAGAACCGATCAATGAGAACAATCAAGCAGACACCGGCAGTCAAAACCAAGGCTCAACCAACCTTTAATAACCAATTCCCATTTGGCAGCATCTTGCACACCAGCAACTGGATGTGGAGTACCCATGATACCGATGACGATACCAAGAAGGAAACCGATAAAGAATTTAGATCCCCAGAAACCGATCTTCTTGTTCAATTTAGCAGCGTCAAAGTCGTATTTATCAAGACCTGGGAAGAATTTGTCAAAGATTTTATCCAAGACCATGATGATTGGGTTCATCATGTAGTTCATGTGAGTAGATGTCATTGGTGATGAACTTGGTGCATTCAACAAATCATCAAATGTTGGTTCATCAAGTCTGAGTTGATGATCTTCATAATCCCAACAAGAACGACTGCAAGAGTTGCAACGAAAAGTGAAACTCCTTGGCTAACTCCATTGTTATCGGCATACCATTTAATCAAAAGACCAGTGATTGACAAGTGCCAAATATCGAAGATGTCGACATCAAGTGTGTCAGTTTTCTTCATTAACAACATCACGATGTTGACAATCAGCATAACCAACAAGAAGTAGAGCGTCCAAGCAGAACCCCATGTGATGGTTGCAAGTGGAGCCCAACCAACGTCAGTAATAGTCAATTGGATACCTGTATTCTCAACAAATTTTGCAAGAGAAGCTGAGAAAGCACCATTCAACATACCGATGATTGCACCGATACCAGTAAGGGCGATGGCAAGTTTAATACCACCTTCAAGAGCTTTGGAGAATTTCACTCCAAACAAGAGGGCCAAAACCGTCAAAATGATTAACATGATGATCGGACCACCCATGTCTAGGATGGGTTTGAAAAATTTATTGGCAAAATCAATAATGCCATTCATAATAAATCCTCCCGATTTATGAATTTTTTGTAATTTACAGCATAAAGTGTTCCCAATTTTATAATTGGTTAACGCTTACAATCATGCTTAAAAAAAAATATTAACTTAATCCATGTTCTTTAATGGCAGCTTCGATGTTATCAAAGACTGGCGCACTCATCGCTGGAATACGGAACAAGATTGGTCCTGCTTCTACCACTGGAATACCAGGATCGAATCCCAAATCAGTCGCAGCAATTGGAGTAAAAATGTCATAACCAGAAATCAAGTCTTCATTGACGTCTTTGACCATGACAGCGTCACAACGCACATCATAACCACGGTTTGACAACTCTTCTTCCAACGCATTCTTAATTTGGTGGCTAGAGTTAACACCTGCACCACAGGCAGCTAAAATTTTAATCATTTGGATGTCCTCCATTATAAATATTTACGAATGTTTTAGGAAATAGTTTCCGTAATGTATTGATAAAGCTTATCTTCACTATCTAATTTTGATAGAGCTTCGAGATTTCCATTGGATGTAAAGAAATCCATCAGTTGGGCCAAAATATTGGTTTGGCTTGAGCTCGTATTATTGATAATAAAGAATAAGAGTGAAACTTGAACTTCCTTATCTGGAGCAATCATATTATGGAAAGTTACGGGTTTATCCAAACGAACCACAACCACATTCTTAGTGAGATTATGGACAATGTCTGTATGTGGAATCGCCACATTTGGTAAGTCCTTACCAAGAAATTCCATGTCTAATCCAGTCGGGAAAGACTTTTCACGCTCAATCAAAGCGGAACGATAGGTTGGTGTCACAATCTTTCGCTCTTCCAATAAGCTTGCTACCTGCTCAAAGAGATCTGTTTGATCCTTGGCATGTAGGCAAAACACAAGATCTTTGTTAAAGAGTTGATTTAATCCCATTGTTACCACCTCCTTATCTAACTATTTATTTTATGATTTCAGTATATCACTATATTAATTGATTGTCAATCATTTTTGTCTAAATTTGTTTAATTTTGTTTTGTATTTATTTTTAAATTGGCTCTATCTGCAGCATTTCTAACATTATTAAAAATCATGACCACCCGTCAAACGGGTGGTTTGTACCAGGGCTATAAGCCCAGATAACTAGCCAGCGCCTAAAGACGCTGGCTTTCACTTTGTTCAAGCCTTATTGCATTTGACTCGTCACAGACCTCTCAAAGAGGTATACGTACTACTTGCCACTATCCCTAAAGGGATCTTCATATTCTTTTACACTCAACTTATCTAAAGCAATATCTTTTCGCTCTTGTTCCCTGAAATGTATTTCTTTATTGTGGCTTCATTGAGGCCAACTGTACTTACATAATATCCCTCTGCCCAAAAATGTCGATTTCCAAACTTATATTTCAGATTTGCGTGTTTATCGAACATCATTAGAGCACTTTTACCTTTTAAATATCCCATGAAGCTTGCAACACTAATTCTAGGTGGAATGCTTACCAACATATGAACATGATCTGGCATTAAATGGCCTTCGATAATCTCAACACCTTTATAACTACATAATCTATGGAATATTTCTCCCCAAACTACTTCGATATTGATTATAGATCACTTTTTCGTCTATACTTAGGGGTGAACACAATGTGATATTTACACATCCATTTTGTGTGTGATAAACTATGTGCTTTTTGAGCCATATTTTTCTCCTTTCGCTTTACAATTGGCTTGAACACCTTAATTGTATCGCGTTTGGAGTTTTTTTGGTATAACCTTCGATGCGCACCCGCATAGCGGGTGGTTTTTTTGTCTCGCACCTAACGGAGCAGAGACGGACTGAAAAGTCACATAGCAAAAAGTGGTCTTCCATAAGAGACCACTTAGTTTTATATGATTTTCGTATACAAGCCGTATTTGTCTTTGATCTTCTTTGGGATACTATCATCTGTAATGATGGCATTTAAATCTTCCACTCGATAGAAACTATAGAAAGAATAGCTATCAAACTTACTGTTATCGGCAACCACATATTTCTCAATTGCATTGTTTAGAATAATAGAATTACCATTTCCTTCTTCTTCATTGGCTGTGGAAACATTATGCCCATCGATGCCATTGACCCCGATGAAAGCTTTAGAAACCTTGATTTCTTTCAAGAGTTTATTGGCAAATTGCCCGACAAAAGTTTGTGTCTTCACCCGGTAGCGACCACCAACTAAGATCAAGTCATAATTTGGAAAATCCTTTAGCTTTTCAAAAATGGGGAGAGAATTGGTGACAATACTGATTTCCTTTCCTTCTAAATAGTCGCCGATAAAATCTGTTGTCGTACCAGACCCAATAAAGACGGTATCCCCATTTTCGATCAACTCTGCACATTTTTTTGCAATGGTTCGTTTCTCATCAATATTGATGAGATTTTTCTCACTGTGAGAAGCCTCTAACAAGCTATCTTTTACCTTTTTGTGGGCTCCACCATGTACACGAACTAAAAGACCTTGTTTTTCAAGATCGATCAGATCGCGACGAATGGTCATGTCTGTCACCCCAAAGAGTTCCTTAAGTTCTTTGACTGATACCACACTTTTTCGATCCAGTTCCTGAAGAATTTCAACATGTCTACTATCTTTCATGGGACTACTTCCATTCCTACTATATTTGTCTCTATTATACTACTTTTTTCAAAAAACACAAATTCAAACATTATATTAACAAGAGTAAACATGATATTTTTAAATAAATAAAAGAAAAAGCCTTCTGACAAATCAGAAAGCTCTAATTTTGCTATTTCTAGCTTCCTCACCTTTGGATCAAGGCTCGGGACAAAAAGGTTTAGAAAACCTTTTTATTTTGCGATTGGGTAAACAGAAACTTGTTTTTTATCGCGACCTTTACGTTCGAAGCGTACTACGCCTTCAACTTTTGCGAACAAAGTATCGTCTCCACCACGTCCAACGTTCACACCTGGATAGATGTGTGTACCGCGTTGACGGTAAAGGATAGATCCACCTGTTACAGTTTGTCCATCAGCTGCTTTAGCTCCAAGACGTTTTGCTTGTGAATCACGTCCGTTTGATGTAGAACCTCCACCTTTTTTGTGGGCGAAAAGTTGCAAGTTAGCAAGATTCAATTTCAACATAATTGTTTTCCTCCATGTTAGTTTTCTGTGATAACTCTTGTTTGGACGAACTCTGATGAGTTCTCCGATAAGTTTGCCATCCCTAAGAAAAAAATGATTCAAAGAATAGTTGGGTCATTTCTCTTTGATGTGGTGGAATATCTGTCGGGATTGTGACCCGAAGGAAGCCACCTTCTTCTTCGTTTAATTCTAGATCCGGTTCGTAGCCTGCAAATTTCTCAACAGAGTTGATAAAGTTAATGGCTAGAGTCGAAACCGATGCACACACGACATCAAAGCCGTATTCACCGCTTCCAGCGTGCCCAGTGATTTCTGCACCCCTCAGCTCGCCATCTTCGGCTCGTTCAAAGACTGCTTGTATCATGTGTTCTCCTAAAAATTAAGCGTTGATTGCGTTGATGACAACTTTAGTGTAAGGTTGACGGTGACCTTGTTTACGGTGGCTACCTTTTTTAGGTTTGTACTTGTAAGTAACAACTTTCTTTTGTTTTCCTTGTTTTTCAACAGTTCCAACAACAGTAGCTCCTGAAACAAGTGGAGTTCCGACAACAGTGTTTTCACCACCAACAAGAACAACTTCGTTAAATGTAACTTCTTGACCAGCTTCAACGTTCAATTTTTCAACGTAGACTGCTTGACCAACTTCAACTTTAACTTGTTTTCCGCCAGTTTTAATGATTGCGTATGTGCTCATTATGCACCTCCTATGTATTTTTGGGTTTCCCCGTATTTTTGTGAAGACTCGCCTAGCATCGTGGGACGAACCACTTACTCTCATGGAAATGAGCTACGATGTTCGAGCGGTTGCACAGGCATGTGCATAGTCAACTCTCTAAGTATATCACTTCTATCAGACAAAGACAAGCTTTTTTGCCCCTTGAAAACGGATTTTTATCTAAAAAGTCAATTTAAAGATAAAAATAGATATTATATTCTCCTTCTCATGAACTTTTGAGGAAAAACTGCTTGCTTAGTATTCTTCATTCATCTTTCTTTTATTTTCTTGGACAAATGACTTCAACAGTCATAAAATTCATGTAGCAATTTGATTAATTCTTGTTGTTGTTCTAGCAAGATCTGACCAATTGTTGTCGATTTGATCCGCTTTCTTTCCTCTACATCTTCAATAACTTTCTTCAAAGAGGTCTGGTCAAAAGGTGATTCGACTATCTTTTGAACATTTTGGAAGGGCTGATGGGTTACCAGTTGAAAACCATAGGAATTATTGAGTAAAGAATAGCCAGCAGTACCGGTCTTCTTTTGATAGGCCTCACACAACCCTCCATCAATTACAAAGAGCAGTCCTTCACCACGAATAGGCGATTCTCCTTTTCCAGTCTTAACAGGTGTATGTCCATTCACAATACGAGATTCTTGTGAAGTGAGCCCGAATTCCTCTAAGATGAACTGGCAAATTTTTTTAGAATTTCGATAAGTGAAATACTCATTTTCCTGTTCCTTATGAGTTTTTGGATCTTCAATGAAATAACGTTCAAAAGTCGTCATTTTATCTTTTCCAAATAATGGGGAAAACTTTCCTCTCCAGCAATACCAAATTAAATCAGTTGAAAAATCATCCCCAATTTCTTTGTTTTTTGTTGCTAGACGTATATGGTATTCAAAGAAATCTAGTAATTCTCTTCCTGCGTACTGGGCTTGATGAAGAACGAAAGGCTGAAACTCACCAGATGCCTTTAAGGGAATACAACCATGAAATAGCAAATGCTGATTGTAAACTTTATACATGGAGCCCTTTTTCATTAGCAGTTCGATATGCTTAGCTAATTTTGGTGAACCTTGATAGGAGGCCAACATGCAGTCTACAACTTGATTTTCCTCTAAACTTAATTCAAATGGGTTTAATGAATCAATCGTTTGAAAACAAGTGTTTTGCAAGGAATAGGTCACCCCATCAATAGTAAGTGACTCCTTCCAATAGTCAATTTTATCTAGCAAGATCTGATTCTCCATCTGAAACTCTGGACGTCTCTTCATCAGTTGAGCTTCCAACTTAAACTGGATAATCGCTAGTGCCTGATGCACCTTTTCTAATTGCAATATTTCCTCTTCTGTAAACTCTTTTTCTCTATTTCCTAATATAGGCCTAAATTTAGCATTTTCTTTGTAGGTTTTATCAGCAAACAAGGTTAGAGAACGAATGTTCAAGCCATAAGCCTTTTCGATATCCCATAAGTATCCATAACGAGCTGCAATACGTAATAGATTCAATAAACAAGCTTTGGAACCAAAGAAAGCTCCAATCCAAATAATATCATGGTTTCCCCACTGAATATCTAAAGAATGGAAACGAAGGAGTTCATCCATCACTTGAGGACTTCCTGCTCCTCTATCAAAGATATCTCCTACCACATGAAGGTGATCAATCAATAAACGACGAATACTTCTAGCAATCCCTAAAATAAAAGGATCTGCTTCTCGTAGTTCAATGACATAGCCCAAGATGTTGTGAAAATAAGATTTTTTTTCAGCTAGAGAGATATCGCTATAGATCAGTTCTTCTATAATGTATGCGTATTCTTGTGGTAGGGCCTTTCTGAGCTTGGAGCGACTATATTTAGCAGCTACAAAATTCAATAAGATCAAGAGTTGCGGAATCGTAGACTTATACCACTCTTTACTTTTATTCGTTCGTTCTAAAATCAGCTCTGGATAAGACACCAAGGCAGACAGTAGATCCTTTTTCTCTTGTATTAAGGAATCTTCAAAGCAGTCATTAATTTTCTCATTTAAAATTCCTGCGCAACTTCTTAAAATATAATCAAAAGCCGCAGATTCTCCATGAATATCACTAATGTAGAGCTCTGTCCCTTTAGGAAGATTTAAAATTGCCTCAAGATTCGTGAGCTCAGTAATAACCTTTTGTCGAGTATCAAATTTTTCCAGTAAAATACGCTTATATTGCTCCATCTTATCTCTCCGAGATGCCCTATTCTGTACAATGCATTCACATACGAAACTTAATTCATCTTCTTCAATTGCTCCTCGATTAAGAAGGCTGTTTCCTCAATGGATTTATCCGTCATATTGATCACTTGGGCCCCTAATTTTTTAAAGATTATCTTTGAATAATCTAATTCCTGATAAATCTTTTCTAAATCTGTGTAATTCGTTTCTTGGACAAGCCCCAAAGATCCTAGTCGATGACTTCTAATTTTCATTAGTTTTTCAGGTTCACAGACCAGACCAATCAATCGACGCGAATCGACCTTCTCTAATACCTGAGGTAAAGGAACTTCTGGAATCAGAGGCATATTTGCAACTTTATAGCCCTTGTTGGCTAGAAAAATACTAAGGGGAGTTTTAGAAGTACGAGAAACACCAAGCAAAACCAGATCTGCATCTAAAAAGCCCTGCGGTGCCTTACCATCATCATATTTGACAGCAAACTCGATTGCTGAAATCTTCTTAAAATAATCGCTATCCAAGCGATGCAATGTTCCTGGAACTTCGATTGGTCTAGTTCCTGTCTTTTTTTGAATGATTTCAAAAAATGGATGCATCAGATCTAGATAAGACAAGCCCTGTTTTTGGCTAAATTCTCTGGCTACCGCTGACAACTGACTATTCACCAAGGTACTGATTACAAGAGCATCATCCTTCATGGCATCACATAAAATATCCAACAACTCCTCTTCTTGATTGATGAAAGGGAAGCGATAACTATTATTAAAAATAATGTCAGGATACTGGGCGCTAACAGCTGATAATAATTTCTGGGAGGTTCCTCCCAAAGAATCCGAAATACTATAAACGATGATTTCTTTTTTCATATTTATCCCTCTTCTCTTTTCATTTCTGCACTTCTAGCATGCTGTATAATATAATCTAGCAGTGCTGATTTAGTCACACTTCCTACGATTTTTCGGTCGTTTGCCTCCTCAACTACAGGCAATGAATCAATGGAGTGATTTTGAAGAAGTGCAGCAGCTTCTAAAATATTCATATCCTTGTTACAAGTAATAATATGTGGCATTCTAGTCATACAGACGGCTACTGGGGTGCTATCAATATTTGAATTTAGTGATGCTCGTAACAAATCTTTGCGTGACATAATTCCAAGTAGAAGTTTATCTTCATCAATCACATAAAGAACATCTGCATCGTACATAAATAATGTGATAATCGCGTCCTGAATATAGGAATCATGAGTGACAAGAACAGGTGATGTCATGATAGTAGCCACATCTTTTTGAAAGGTATCAAAAAAGAACAAGGTTTCTAAATCAGATCCTGAGTAAGTATAACCAATTTTTGGAGTTGCTTTTAAAATACCAACCAAGGTCAAAAAAGAAAAATCTGACCGAAGAGTTGCTCTTGAAATATCCAATAATTCAGATATGCGCTCCCCACTCACTGGCTGTTGGATTTTAACAATTTCGACTATTTTTTTTTGACGTTCACTTAATTTCAATGAGTCGCAACCTTTCCTTAGTTTTAAAAATAACGATGTTAAAAGGCAGCGAAAGAAAAAATGTAGAACATTTGCTTCAAACCCTATCAAATAATCATCATTTTCATCGTAAATTATATCACATTGATCTAAATTGTCAATTAAAAATATGTATTTATTGTTTGACAAGAATATGTGATGTATATTACAATGGTTTTGTCATAAATATGATACATATTTTATAAATTTTGGAGGCTAATATGACAAAATGGATCTATTCCTTTGAAGAAGGAAGTGCAAATGATAAGGATCTCCTAGGCGGAAAAGGAGCAAATTTGGCAGAGATGAGCCGTTTGGGACTACCAGTCCCACCCGGATTCACCATCACCACCCAAAGTTGTATCAACTATTTAGATAACCCTGATTTCTTCGATTCCACTTTAAAAGAAAAGATTTTGAAAGCGGTTACTTATTTGGAGAAAAAAACAGAAAAAAACTTCAGCGGAGAAAATCCTAACTTGCTCTTGGTCTCTGTCCGAAGCGGAGCCAAATTTTCCATGCCTGGAATGATGGATACCATCCTAAATCTTGGCCTCAACGACCAACGTACTCAATTACTGGCCAAACAGACCAATCCAGATTTTGCCTACAACTGCTACCGCCGTCTACTCCAGATGTACGCAGATGTTGTCTATGGCATTGATAAAGGACTTTTTGATGATTGTCTAGCCAAATTTGAACAAATGCAAGCAAAAACAGTCCATAATTTAGACTTGTACGAACATCAGGAATTGATTAATCAATACAAGGATCTTTATTCCAAACACGGCTACCAGTTTCCTGAAGAACCAAATCAACAACTCTATGGTGCGATTCAAGCAGTTTTCAAATCCTGGAATAATCATCGAGCAAGGATTTACCGCGAATTGCATCAGATCCCTCATGATTTAGGAACAGCCGTAAATGTTCAATCTATGGTTTTTGGGAATAGTGATCAGACCAGTGGAACAGGTGTTTGCTTCACTAGGAACCCCGCTAATGGGGAACCAGAACTTTTTGGTGAATTTTTACTTAATGCTCAAGGGGAAGACGTCGTAGCTGGTATTCGTACTCCAGAGCCCATCGCCTCATTAAAAAAATTTCACAACCAGAAGTCTATAAATCTTTTTAGAGACTATGCTACCATCCTTGAAAAACCACTATAAGGATATGCAAGACATTGAATTTACTATTGAGAAAGGCAAACTCTATATTCTACAAACCCGTAATGGGAAACGCACAGCAAAAGGCTGCTTTTAAAAAAATTGCTCTAGATATGGTAGACCAAGGTCTTATTAATAAGGAAGAAGCTCTCCTGAGAATCTCTCCTGCTTCTATTAGTCAACTGATTCATCCAGTTTTCCAAGAATCCGCTCTAGCGAATGCTCCTTTCATAGTTCAAGGCCTACCAGCAAGTCCAGGGGCTGCTACTGGCGAAATCGTATTTACTGCCGACCGAGCAAAAGAAGCTCATCAGGAGGGTAAAAAAGTAATCCTTGTTAGACAGGAGACATCACCAGAAGATATCGAAGGAATGATTGTCAGCCAAGCCATTGTCACTAGTCAAGGGGGAATGACTTCTCACGCTGCTGTTGTTGCTCGGGGAATGGGAACCTGCTGTGTTGCTGGTTGTGGAGAGTTAAATATCAGCGAAGAGAACAAAATCCTTTCCTGTGGTCCTCTTGTCCTTACTGAAGGAGATATTATTTCGGTCGATGGCTATTCAGGCCGTATTTATAGTGGAGAAATTCCAACTACCCTAGTCGAACATAACCAAGATCTTCAGCGTTTACTTTCTTGGGCTGATGAAGTAGCAATCCTCCAAGTTCGAGCGAATGCAGAGACCATCAAAGATTTGCAAACTGCCATGAAATTTGGTGCCCAAGGTGTTGGACTTGCCCGTACGGAACATATGTTCTTTGGACAAGAACGAATCCTCGAAATGCGACGCCTCATTTTAGCTGATACAGAAGAAGAAACACGAGAAGCCTTAAATAGGCTATTAGAGTTTCAAGAAAAAGACTTCTATCAAATGTTCCAAGCGGTCCAAGATAAACCGATGATTGTCCGCCTATTGGATCCACCGATGCATGAATTCCTACCTAAGGATTTTCAAGAGATTGAAATTTTAGCAACAAAACTTAAAAATCTCCTGAAAAATTGGTCGATCGTATCGAAAGTTTGCAAGAAAATAACCCTATGTTGGGACACCGTGGTTGCCGTCTTGGCATTACAAAACCTGAAATTTACAAAATGCAAACAGAAGCCATTTTTAGGAGTGCTATCAAGCTACATCAGCAAGGTCAAGAGATCAAACCTGAAATCATGGTTCCTCTAATTGCAGATCAGAAAGAATTAGAGTTCATCAAAAACTATTTGGTTCAGCATATTGACCAACTCTTCAAGCAGTATGATCAAGAACCTTTCCCTTATGAAATTGGTACAATGATTGAACTTCCACGAGCTTGCCTAACAGCTGACAAACTTGCTGAAGAAGCTGATTTCTTCAGTTTTGGAACCAATGACTTGACCCAAATGACTTATGGTTTCTCTCGAGATGATATTGGAAAATTTATTGGCCAATATAAAGAGCTTGAAATTCTGCCTTTTGACCCTTTCCAAATGGTTGATAAAGAAGGAGTTGGCGAATTAATGAAAATAGCTATCCGCAAAGCACGTCAGGTAAAACCAAACATCCCTATTGGAATTTGTGGTGAAGTTGGTGGAGATCCCTCTTCTATTTCCTTCTTCCAGAAGATTCAAGTTACCTATGTTTCCTGCTCTCCTTATCGCATTCCTGCAGCTAGACTAGCTGTCGCTCAAGCCACTATTCAAGCTAGAAGCTAAGCTCAGATCCATTGCCAAAACTATTTTTTTAAAGGATCTAGTTCTTTTGTTGCGGTCTAGATCCTTTTCTTTGTTTCGATAGAGAACAGTCTATGAGGATGATCTCCATTACCTTTTCTATTCTGTCTTTCAAGGTTCATATGAGAAAACAAAACTGTCTTCTCACTGGCTCATTCAAATAGAAAACACCCCAAAAGCTAGATGTTTCATCTCAACTTTTAGGGTGTAATTTATTCATTTAGTACAACTATTTTTATAGCAAATCCTCAATCAGGTCATCGACCTCATCTTTTTCTGCTTTCGGTGTGATCTCTGTTACGATAATGCCTGCTACCGCACGCTCAACCAAAGCTTCCACATCCATCCGTTGCTCATACTGCTCCGCATTTTTGAGTTTCGGATTCGTCTTTGGACGATCCGGTGCAAAGATGGTACAACAATCTTCGAATGGCTGGATAGAGATTTCAAAGGTATCAATGGCTTGGGCAATATCGATGATTTCCAATTTGTCCATGGTCACCACCGGACGGATAACCGGCGTATTGGTCACTGCATTGATAGCCTGCATACTCTCTAAGGTTTGGCTAGCCACTTGTCCCAAGCTTTCACCATTGATAATCACCAAACCACCTCGAACCTCGCGAATGCGGTCTGTAATGCGCATCATAAAGCGACGGGTCAAGGTCATGAGGTAAGCTTCTGGCGCTTTTGCCTTGATTTCCTCTTGGATCTCTGTGAAGGGCACCTCGATAAATTGGATATTGCCCCCAAACTTGGTCAACTTCCGTGTTAAATCATGGGCCTTTTTCAAAGCACCTGGGCTGGTATAAGGTGGGCTAGCAAAGTGTACTGCCTCGATATCCACTCCACGCTTCAAAGCTAGGTAACCAGCTACTGGAGAGTCGATCCCACCAGAAAGCATGAGCATGCCCTTGCCAGACGTACCAACAGGAAGTCCACCTGCTCCCTTAATGGTTTCATAAGAGATATAGGCTGCTTCTTCTCGAATTTCAACTTGTAAGTTGATATCTGGTTTTTTCATCTGAGCTTGGATGGTTGGGATCGCTTCAAAGACCGCACCTCCCAAGGTTTGATTGAGCTCGCGACTATCGAGTTCAAAGGTATGGTCACTGCGCTTACTTGAGATTTTAAAGGTCAAGCCTTCCTTGTAAATCTCCTTCATAATCTCTTGCACTGCCGCTTTTAAGGCCGGAACAGATTTTTCAATCTTGTAAACGGGTGAAAAATTTTGGATTCCAAAAACCTGCTTGAGGGATTCTGCTACTGGCTCATAATCCGTCCCATGCAGATAAGCATGCGCCCGATCGCGGTCAGCTGTCACTTTGACAGCTGGATAGATAGATAAAACATCTTGGATATTATTGCGAAGTTTATTGATGAAACGCATGCGATTCTTTCCTTTAGTAGAAAGCTCTCCATAGCGAATCATAATTTCTGAATAGGTTAAGATCATGTTGATTTCCTTCTAAATTAACGTACTTTTCGTGTTTGCTCGTAAATCAGTTTGAACTTGGTCAAGAATTGCTCGACTTGGCTCATGTCATTTTCAAGATCGAGACTCAAGCGAACAGCTGTCTGTGCGATACTCTTGTCCACTCCCATAGCAATCAAGGTTCCAGCTGGCTTACCAGCTTTGGACGAGCAGGCACTGGTTGTCGAGATGTAAATATCAAACTCTTCAAAGGCATGGACTACTACTTCTCCACGAACTCCCTTGATCCCGAAAGTCAAGATATGAGGCGCAAAATGATCCTCACCAGAAAAGACAGTGACATCTGGATAGTTGGCCAATTCTTTGCGGATGACTTCTTTCATCTGCTGGGTCTTGCTGGCAAAAGCTTCTTGGTTTTCCATGGCTAAGCGTAGGGCTTTTGCGGTTGCTGCGATACCTGCCACATTCTCAGTTGTCGAGCGCATTTCTTTTTCTTGACCACCTCCGGTTAAGAGAGGGGTGATCTTTTTGCCTTCTTTGATGTAGACAAAGCCGACTCCGCGAAGTCCATGGAATTTGTGACTAGAGAAGGTCGCAAAGTCCACGCGCTCTGGTATATAAACTTCTGTTGCTACCTTTGCCAAGGCTTGAACCGCATCGACATGAAAACTAATAGTTGGGCGATCTTCTAGAAGAGCCGCGATTTCATGGATGGGCTGGATGGAGCCAATCTCATTATTGACGGCCATGACAGAGACCAAGGTCGTATCTGGACGGAGTAGGTTAGCCAAGGCATCCGCCTTGACAAAGCCACGCGCATCCACTGGAGCGTAATCCACTTCGAATCCCTGCGTCTTTAACCAAGCAGCCGATTCCTTGATGGCAGGATGCTCGATGTCAGAGACAATGATATGCTTGCCATAAGGAGCTTTCTCAAAGGCGACACCCTTGAGGATCCAGTTGTCCCCTTCTGTCCCACCAGACGTGAAGTAAATTTCATCAGCTTTCTTGCCAATTAGCTCCGCAATTTGTTTCCGAGAAGCTTCCAAAATACGAGTAGCTTGACTACCTAGATTGTGTAAACTAGAAGGGTTTCCCCAGATCCGAGTCGCTACTTCTGTATAAGTCGCAAGGGCTTCTGGATAGGGTTTAGTCGTTGCTGAATTGTCAAAATAAATCATGTCCTACGCATCCATCACTTTCTTTTTACGTAACTTCTATTTTATCATTTCTAACCGCTTGGGACAAGGATTTGATAAAGAGAGATGTGGCAAAATCACTCTATAAAATTCAGTTCTTTTTAGACATTTTTCAGAAAATGACTTATAATAGGAAAGTGTTAAAAAACAATTTTTGATAGAAAGAGAATGAACATGTCACAATATTCAAGAAGTAACAAAAACCAAAAACCTGAGGAAAAAGTTGATACAAGACCATCTCGCGGTGAGAAAGTCAAACAAGGTTTGTCCGTATTTCAAACGGTTGTAGCTACGATTGCCAGTCTCCTAGGGATTATCGTCACTTCCTTTACCATCATGAGCCTGCTCAATAAAGACAATCAAAAAACAGAAGACAAACCATCTAGTAGCACCAGCGTCGTCGTTGTCCACGATAAGGGATCTGACTCAAGCGCTACAAATACAGATACTAACACCAATACGCAGACCGATTCAAGTAATACAGAAACAAGTTCACAAAAAGAAACCGATAGCTCATCTGCTACAGAAACCAGTTCATCTGCCGCACAAGACCAAGGCTCCACAGCAACAGACAGTGGAGCAGATACAGCATCATCTGGAACCAACTAAAAAAACAGTAAGGACAACCTTACTGATTTTTTTTGGCTTTCGATTCCAGCTTTTTCTGATTTTTATAGAAAGCATCTATCTCATTGTCATACTCCCATTTGAGCTTTGAACGCTCTTCCTGGATTTGATCCAATTGTTCATATGGAAAGTTTTTGGGCCTATCACGATAAGCTGATTCTGCTAATGAAGCATATAGATTATCAAAACTTTTTAAATTCCAATTAGGCAATAGGCTTCCCTCCAATCGTAGGTTCATGGAGCATAAACATTCCATCCATATCAATTGACATATCGTCATTAATTGGAATATCTATTCCCCAACCAGAGTCTTCTATATTATTAATGCCACCAAAAACATTAATATAATATTCAGGAGTTGTCAGTCCGCCATCGCTCCATTGTGTCTGATCCCAATCAATCTGAACGGATTCAACTTTTGAATTTTGTGCTTTGACTAAATCAATAATCTCCTGTTCGTGTTCTTTTAGATAGTCCAGTTGTTTTTTCTTTATAGTTTCTTCATCTTCCTTTAGGTCTTTCGTAGATGAAGCAGCAATCATTTTTCCTTGTTTTGTATCATCTTTATGTTTCACGGTACACCCTCCTATACTTAGCAACACTGCAATTGAGGCAACTATTATCATGATTTTTCGACTTTTCATGAGTCCTCCTATCATTCTGTACAGATTATTCTTTAAAATTGGAAACTGGATAAATGTTATTCCGATTATGATAGCATTTATAGTTTGAAGACTAAGCTATCATACTACATAGAGCTTTTTAAAACATGAGTTAATGAATTCTTTTACCTTTAATCATCCAATCTTTAAATTAAAGAGCTATGATGTAAGTGACAATTTGCACTATTGGTCCATTACTTACACATAGCACGTTTTTTCCCTATCATTTTAAGTTCCAATTACTCAAGTAATCTTCCCCCTATATCAATGTCGGATCCTATATACATCTCATCTAAATTTAATGTATTGTCCTCATTAATTGGGATATCTACTCCCCAACCTGATTCTTCAATATGATTTATACGTCCATAAACATTCATATAATATTCGGGAGTTGTAAGCCCACCATCACTCCATTGTGTCTGATCCCAATCAATCTGAACGGATTCTACTTTTGAATTTTGTGCTTTGACTAAATCAATAACCTTCTGTTCGTGTTCTTTTAGATAGTCCAGTTGTTCTTTTTTTATGTCTCCTTCTGGTTTTTGTACGACTTTCTTTGAAGATGGGGTCGTTATCTTTTGTTCGGGTCTTTTGGTCAGTGGCATGATTTTTCCTCCAAGAAAAACCAGTCCTAGGATCGGTAACAAAATGATCAAAAATAGTTCCATTTGTCTCTTCATTCAATTCCCTCCAATCTACACACTTTTAATTGATCTATCAACTTATTTATTTGAAAATTCTTCCACCTATCCTTAAGTATTGGCCTAAAGACATCGTCTTTAAATTAATTTTTCCGTCTTCCACGACTACATTAACTCGCCAACTCGATTCAGGATCTTGATTAAACCCACCAAATATGAGAATCATTTCGTCACCACCTTGAGGTGTTCCATTTCCTGCTACTCCCCACTCAGTCTCATCCCAATTAATCTGCACGGATTCTACTTTCGGATTTTGGGCTTTCACAAAATCGACGATTTCTTGCTCGTGCTCTTTGAGATAAGCAAGTTGTTTTTTCTTTATAGTTTCTTCATCTTCCTTTAGACCTTTCGTTGATGAAGCAGCAATCGTTTTTCCTTGTTTTGTATCATCTTTATGCTTCACGGTACATCCTCCTATACTTAGGAGCGCTACAATTGAAGCAATTATCATCATGATTTTTCGACTTTTCATAAGTCCTCCTATCATTCTGTACAGATTATTCTTTAAAATTTCACCTATCATTTCTAGATCTATTATGAACTCATAGCTCAAGTATTCTTGGAATCCTTTCCTCTTAATAGCTAGAATGATCTGTTGATTTTATTAAGGAAAATTCGAACCAGAGATTGAATCAATTGAAGTTGGATTCTCAACATTTGGTTTTGGGACAATAAAAAATGAATAGCCATTGAGTTCCTTATCATTTGCCCCATAGACCTTTAAACGGATGTTAAACCCAGATTCCGTAAAAGCACCACTATCTCCTACTTTCACACTATCCCAGTCATACTTAACCTGAACAACTTCTGGATAATTTGACTTTATGTAATCCGTAATTTCTGACTCATGTTTCTTTAAAAAGTTTACTTGCCTTTGAGTAACAGTTGCGGTATCTTCTTTGATGGAGGAAGAGGTGGCAGTTTGTGCTTGTTTCGTATGAGCTTTTTGTTTTACAGTACAACCTCCAATGCTTGTGAAAATAAGCATTAAAGCTATTACCTTAAGTGTACATTTCATTTTACTTTTCATGTTTCCTCATAACACTTTTACTTCTTTTTACTTAGGAAAAAATTTTCCAGCCACCATTTTCCTCGATATAGATATCATTAAGCATGCCCATTTTTTTGATAGTTGGTATGCTATTTTGATCTTCAAGGTAAAAATCAACGGAGAATTTTGTGTTTTTTAATTGATTAATTTTACCAGAAATAGATAAATTGTATCCACCACCATGAGGCGTTCCGTTTCCAGACTCTTCAATTTGCATACTGTTCCAATCAATCTGAACGGATTCGACTTTCGGATTTTGGGCTTTCACAAAATCGACGATTTCTTGCTCATGCTCTTTGAGATAAGCGATTTGCTCTTTTTTTATCTCTTCTTCTGATTTTTGTACGACTTTCTTTGAAGATGAGGCCGTTATCTTCTGTTCGGGTCTTTTGGTTAGGTGCATGATTTTTCCTCCTAGAAAAACAATTCCTAGGATCGGTAACAGAATAATCAAAAATAGTTCCAGTCGTCTCTTCATCTCTTCATCTCTTCTTCTCCAATCCTTCCTTTCATGACTGAATGGGCCAGTCACTTTCCTTACTATTATAGCATCTTTCATTTGAATCTCAATCCAACTCACTAGTTAGAGACTTTATGCAGCAATCATAAAAGAACTTTCGGGGTTCTGCCAGAATATAGATAATCCTTTTTTACAAATAACAACCTAAGTGATGCTAAAAATTCAAATGTTGCATTTTTGTAGAGTATCTAAATATATAATGAAACTTTCCGTCGTGAGAAAAGTGCTAGAAACACGATGGTTTCTAGCACTCGGGAGTTTTGAAACTTTAGGTTCAAAACTAAGTCATGGAACTTCGTAGAAGTTCGCTGACGTCCGTACTCACTTAAGGAAAGTTTCTAATAGGAGTTTATCTTCAATCAAAAAGGAACCCGAAGGTTCCTTTTGTGTTATTTCCGATACATCTTGACCTGAAGGTAAAGATCGTTATAGACTCCAAGCAATTTCTTGCCTAATTGTTGATAGACTTCCAAATGGTCCAGTGTTTCATCGCTTGGATAGAAGGATTGGTCATCTTGGATTTCTTTTGGCAACATGGCTTTGGCTTTTTTATTTGGCGTTGAGTAGCCGACATAAAGAGCATTTTTTAAAGCATTTTTAGGACGAAGCATGAAGTTAATAAAGGCATATGCTGCTTCTTTATTTTTCACGGTTTTTGGAATGACAATGTTATCAAACCAAAGGTTGCTGGCTTCAGTTGGAACGACATAGCGAAGATCCTTATTGGCATCCAGCATTTGGCTGGCTTCTCCTGAGAAAGTAACCCCAATAGCCGCATTGTTTTGGATCATATACCCTTTCATCTCATCAGCAACCAAAGCTTTGATGTTTGGCGTCAAGGAGTAGAGTTTATCTACTGCCTCTTGCAATTTCTTTGGATCCTTTTCATTGAGGCTATAGCCCAAGGTATTGAGACCAATTCCCATGACCTCACGCGCACCATCGTACATCATGATGTCATTTCTGTACTCTTCACGCCAGAGATCTGACCAATGTTCAGGAGCATTTTTAACCATCTTGGTATTGTAGATAATCCCCAAGGTACCCCAGAAGTAAGGGACTGAATATTGGTTGCCCGGATCAAACGATTGGTTCAAGAGTTTTGGATCGATATTTTCCATCCCTTTGATCTTGGATTGGTCCAACTTTTCAACCAGATGCTCATCCATCATCTTAGCAATCATGTATTCACTAGGAATCGCAATATCGTAGGTGGTTCCCCCCTTGCTTGATCTTAGTGTACATGGCCTCGTTGGAATCAAAGGTATCATATTGCACCTGAATCCCTGTCTCTTTTGTGAATTCCTTGAGCAATTCTGGATCGATATAATCTCCCCAGTTGTAGATGACCAACTTGTCACTATTCTTGGTATTCATGCTCGCTTCGATCTGGTGGCTAATTCCCCAGAGGACCAGAATGACAAGGACAATCCCAGTTAGGAATGAATAAAGTTTTTTCATGCTGCTTCCTCCTTTTCACGGGTGATAAAGTAATAACCGATGACCAAGAGCACACTAAAGAGAAAGACAAGGGCGGACAAGGCATTGATACTGAGGGAGATCCCTTGACGCGCACGTGAGTAGATCTCTACAGACAAGGTTGTAAAGCCATTTCCAGTTACAAAGAAGGTCACGGCAAAGTCATCAAGAGAATAGGTAAAGGCCATAAAGTAGCCGGCAATAATGGCTGGTGTCAGATACGGCAACATGATCTCTTTGAGCATTTGCACTTGGGTAGCTCCTAAGTCATAAGCAGCATTAACCATATCCCGGTTCATTTCCTTGAGTCGTGGCAAGACCATCAAGACTACAATGGGAATCGAGAAGGCCACGTGGCTAGCCAGAACAGATAGGAAACCTAGCTGGTACTTCACCGTCGTAAAGAGAATCAAGAAGCTGGCCCCAATCATAACGTCTGGCGCTACCATGAGAATGTTGTTGATGGAAAGCAATGGTCCTTCTAACTTCTTCTTCGATTGGTAGATATAAATGGCTCCAAAGGTACCAATCACTGTCGCAATCAAGGCTGACAAGAAGGCCAAGAGGAAGGTCTCTGATAAGATCAGCATCAGGCGACTATCTGCGAACAATTCATTGAAATGCTCAAGCGTGAAGCCTGTGAAGGCATTCATATCTCCCCCTTTATTGAAGGCATAAAAATCAAATAAAAGATAGGAAGATAGAGGATCAAAAAGACGAAACCTAGATAGAAATGAGATACTTTTTTCATCGTTCTCTCCTTTCTCTAGTTGCCCACATGGTAAAGAGCATGGCAAGGATCAGAACAACTCCGATGGTAGAACCCATTCCCCAGTTTTGTGTTGTTAGGAAGTGCTGTTCAATCGCAGTCCCTAAGGTAATGACGCGGTTTCCACCGATCATCCGTGTCAACATGAAGAGACTCAGACTAGGAATAAAGACAGATTGCACACCTGAACGGACTCCATTCATGGACAAGGGGGAAGACCACATGACGGAAGGTATCCCAACGATTGGCTCCCAAATCATAGCTGGCATTAATCAAGTTTGGATCTAAGTCATCTAAGACATTAAAGATCGGCAAAATCATAAATGGCAACTCGATGTAGCTGGCTACAAAAATAAAGGAGAAATCGGTAAAGAGGATCTGCTGGGGAGCAACTCCGAGAAAGCTTAAAAAGCTATTGATGGAGCCGTTTTGCCCAAAGATTCCGATAAAGGCATAAGCCTTGAGCAAGAGATTGACCCAGGTTGGCAAGACGATCAACATCAACCACAACTGCCGGTGTTTGAGCAGCGTCAAAAAGTAAGCAGTCGGGTAGGAGATCAAGAGCGTCACCAGGGTGACGATTCCGGCATAAAGGACCGAATTAAAGCTCATCTTTAAATAGGTCAGATTTGCGAAGTAAAGAACTCTTTGTAGTTTTCAAGTGAAAACTGCCCTTCAACGTTGAAAAAGGATTGAAAGATGATCATGACTACAGGAGCCAAGACAAAGAGAAAAATCCACAAGAAATAGGGGAGGATAAATAGATTAGAGGTTGTTTTCTTCATCTCTTTCCTCCTCAATGGCATTAATCAAACCAGCTTCTTGCTCTTCCACTTCAACGTACTCTTCGATCCGCGCATCGAATTCTTCTTCGGTTTCATTGAGACGCATAACGTGGATATCTTCTGGTTCAAAGTCTAGCCCGATGACTTCTCCCACGATGGCCTTACGAGTGGAGTGGATCATCCACTCATTACCCAAATCATCATAGGCGATGATCTCATAATGCACACCACGGAAGAGCTGGGTGTCCACCTTCACTTGGAGCTTGCCTTCTTCAGGAAGAGTGATTTGCAAGTCTTCAGGACGAATGACGACTTCAACTGGTTCGTTTGGACGCATTCCCCCATCGACGGCTTCAAAGCGTTTGCCATTGAACTCAACCAAGTAGTCCTCGATCATGCGCCCATCTAGAATGTTGGACTCACCGATAAAGGTGGCTACAAAGTGGTTGATCGGTTCATCATAGATATCTACTGGTGTACCAGATTGGACGATCTCTCCTTCGTTCATGACAAAGATCCAGTCACTCATGGCAAGGGCTTCTTCTTGGTCATGGGTAACAAAGACAAAGGTAATCCCCAAGCGTTGTTGCAATTCCCGCAACTCATACTGCATGTCTGTCCGAAGTTTCAAGTCAAGTGCAGACAAGGGCTCATCTAAAAGGACCACTCGTGGTTCATTGATAATAGCCCGGGCAATGGCTACCCGCTGGCGTTGACCACCGGATAATTTTTGGATCGAACGTTTTTCAAATCCCGCTAACTGGACCATTTTCAAGACTTCTGAAACCCGACATTCGATCTCAGCCTTGTCCACCTTTTTCAAACGAAGGGGAAAAGCCACATTTTCAAAGACCGTCATATGTGGAAACAGGGCATAGGACTGAAAGACTGTGTGGACATCCCGCTTGTTGGTTGGGACATCATTGATCCGTTCCCCATCAAGGTAGACATCTCCAGTCGTCGCATCCAAAAGACCGGCAATGATATTAAGGATGGTCGATTTTCCTGATCCAGATGCACCGAGCAGGGTATAAAACTTCCCTTCTTCCAACTCAAAATTGATATCCTTTAGGACAACGGTTCCGCTATCTTCAAAGACCTTTGAAACATTTTTAAACTCAATAATTGGTTTTTTCAATTCACATAAATTCCTTCTTTACTGCGATTACCAAACTGCTTTTCAAACGAAAATGCAGCGGCTGACAGGAAAACCTGTCAGACCACCAATACCTCTCGGGGACTTACTAGACTGCCCCACCTATTTACGGTATCGATAGGCACTCACCCCCTCTCCGACTGATGCTATCGATGGTTCACTATCAATTGTTCTTCAATACTTAAGCTCTTAGGCTTGGCCAATAATGCGAACTTCTGGTTCTAAACGGACGCCTGAGTGAGCTTCTACTGCCTCAATGACATGGGCGATCAAATCTTCGTAATCCTTAGCAGTTCCATTATCGACATTGACCATAAAGCCAGCATGCTTTTCAGAAACTTCCACACCACCGATTCGATAGCCTTTTAGACCTGCTTCACTGATCAATTGACCTGCAAAATGACCGACAGGACGCTTAAAGACAGATCCACAAGAAGGGTATTCAAGGGGTTGTTTCAACTGACGTAGATGGGTCAAACGCTCCATCTCCTGTTTGATTTGCTCGTGATTGCCTGGAGACAAAGCAAATTTGGCAGAGATGACCACAGCCCCTGTCTCTTGAATCTTAGAATGACGGTAGCCAAAAGCCAACTCTTTCGCCGACAAGGTTTCAATTTCCCCTTCCTTGGTCAAGACCTTACAAGATACAAGGACATGAGCAATCTCTCCCCCATAAGCTCCCGCATTCATAAAGACAGCCCCACCGACACTGCCTGGAATGCCACTAGCAAACTCGAAGCCTTTCAAACTATGGTGCAAGGCCACATGAGTGGTGTCGATGAGTTTAGCTCCTGCTTCTGCTTCGATCACATAACCATCCACACTGATGTCACGCAAGCGATCAAACATAATGACAAATCCCGGAATGCCCCCATCGCGGACAATGATATTGGACGCATTGCCAAGGACCATCCATGGGATTTGCTCTTGGTTTGCAAATTTGACGATGCGTTTTAATTCGTATTGGTTGCGAGGAAAAGCTAAAAATTCTGCATTCCCACCTACCTTTGTAAAGGTATAATGTTTTAAAGGTTCTTGAAAACGGATATCAATCCCTTCAAGAATTTGATTTATTTTTTCAATCATCTTTCTGTCTGTTCTCTCTCTATAAAATACAAACTATTATACCAAATTTTTTACTATTTTTCGACCCTAAAAAACAAAAGAAGGCCTATAATATTCAAGCCTTCTTTTTATCATTCACTATGCAATTTTACGCGCAATGGCACGATTCTTTTGTCCATCCAGAGCTGATTTGACCGAAATCCAAGCACCACCAAGAGTGAAGACAGCTAACATTCCTAGATTCAAGTAAAATTTGTCTGGGACATCCCCTTGAAATGTCGCTTCATTGACAATCGTCCAGGACAAATCAAATGGAAGATCGAGCTTACTCATGAGCGCCAAAGTATAATCTAATTGGTTGACCAAAAAGACCGTCAAGACCATCAAAATAGCTGAAACTACCACACCTTTTTTAGTCAATTTCTTACCAAGGATCTCATAACCTTTGATAGTACAATAACCGAGGGCAGCCCCTGCTAAAACAGATACATAGCCGAGACGCGCTACCAAGAGGGCAACTGCTCCACCGATGATTACACCGATCACAGCCCCTACAATCCCTAAAAGGAAGTTTTCTTCCCGCGCTTCATAAGCCTCAACTGTATCTTGCACTTCGGCTTGGTAGGCTCTAAAGGTTGCATCGTCGATTAAAAAGATCGCATCTCCAATTTGATACAGACCGATTGGTCCTTCCTCACCCGTTTCCGCATTCACTTGCACAAATTGGTGGTTGAGCAAGAAATCAACAATATCTTGGATAGCTGTCCATAAGGTTTCGACGGCCTTGCCTTTGGTCATTCCACCTTTGACAACAATCGAGGTCAAGTAACCATCAGAAGAGATAGCATTAATGGCTTTTGATTGTTCTTTTAATTCATTCCAAAGAATTTCACTATCTTCGATCAAGTCTCCTTCGGAACCTTGTTTCACACTGAGTGAAATGGTAAATACATTCTTGGTTTGAGCGCCTTCAATGACTAACAAGAAGCCTTCACGCTCTCCATACATCACACGGGCTTCGCCATCAAACTGTAGACCTAGATCAGTAGCAATACTATATAAATATTCTGGTTTCATGTTTCCCCCTAAACTTTCGGGAAAGCTTGAGCTTTTCCCCATACAATTCCCATTCTACCATAGGAGAAGCAAAAAGGACATATACATTCGTATACATCCTTCTTTCATTTGTGTTACATTGAGGTTTATTTCTCAACACGAACGCCAAATGTGTCGATTTTAAGTTGGAAAATCTGACCATCTAGCCCGAGTTCTTCGAGAGCTGCGACAAAGGCTGCTGTATGCTCTGGTGCTAAGAGGTTCATGATCGTTGGGCCTGCTCCTGACAGATAGGTGGCGTAAGCCCCATGCGCATGTGCTACTTCTTTGACCTGAGGGAACTCTTTGACCAAGGATTGACGGTAGCGTTCGTGGAAATGATCAGACTCGATGGAGCGACCAGCCGTCAGCAAATCTCCCTTGAGGAGAGCTGCGATAGCGACATTGGCTACGCTACTAGCTGCAACAGCTTCCTTATAAGACCATTCTTTCGGGAGGACATTTCGACTATCACTGGTTTTCAATTGGTAGCTCGGTACAAAGGCCACAAGGTCACAGCTTGGGAAGTCAGCCGTGACATATTGGACATCTTCACCGATGTAGCTCGCAATGACCATATTTCCAAAGATAGCTGGAGCTACATTATCCGGATGACCTTCGATCTCGGTCGCGATGCGCAATTTCTCAGCATCTGATAGCTGGAGGTTAGCTAATTGGTTGGCCAATTCAATCCCTGCGACAATGACAGAGCTAGAAGAACCAAGACCACGCGCCAAAGTCACTTCACTAGTCATCTTGATCCGATGGGGTTGCATATCAGTTGAGATAGAAAGAGCTGTTGAGAGTAAGAGGTTTTTCTCATCTGTCGGAATCCCTGCTCCAAGATCATGCTCAATGAACCAAGCATCTGCTGGTTCAAGGACTTCAATGGTCAAATAGCGAGTCACGGCAATCCCTACAGAATCAAATCCTGGACCGACATTGGCACTGGTTGCTGGAACAATAATTTTCATGCTTATTCTCCCAAGACTTTAAAGGTATTCAAGAGTTCGAAATTCGCCTCTGAATCCAATTTTTCAACCAGGTTCTTGAATTGGGTCTGGTTGACTTGGTGGGTAATGATGACGACACTTGCATAGTGACCATCTGAGTCTTCTTGGAGGATTTGCTTGAAGGAAGCTCCTTCTGCATTAAAGATCTCCGCAAGACGCAAGATTTGACCAGTCGCATCTGGTGCCTTGATTGAGAAGTAATAATTGTTCTTCACGTCTTCTGGTTTAGCCAATTGAAGAGGGCGACTGTATTCATTGAAGGCTTACCGATTGTTCCTTCTTTTAGTCGACGGACAATGCGAACGAGGTCGGCTACGACACTTGTCGCAGTTGGTTTTTGACCAGCACCTGGTCCATAGTACATAGACTCACCAATACCGATGGATTCCACATAGACCGCATTCATGACATCATTCACTCCTGCGAGTGGATGTTGTTTTGGAAGGAAGGTTGGTGTTACTTCTGCTGCGATCCCTGACTCTGTTTCAACGATGGAGCCGACAAGCTTGATAACATATCCAAGGCTTTGAGCAACCGATACATCTTGAGGAGTGATTTGGCTGATTCCTTTGTGACCTACTTGTTCAAATTGGATATTCATCCCAAAGGCAAATTGACTCAAGATCACCATCTTGTAGGCAGCATCGATTCCTTCAACGTCGTTGGTTGGATCACTTTCAGCGTAACCAAGACGTTGCGCTTCTGCTAAAGCATCTTCATAAGTCCAGCCTTCTTCGACCATTTTGGTCATCATGAAGTTTGATGTTCCATTGACCACACCGAGCACTTTGGTCACCTTGTCGGAAGCAAGGGAATTCACCAAGGTCCGAAGGATTGGGATCCCACCAGCTACGGCAGCTTCATAATAAAGGGCCACTTGGTGTTTTTTTTGCAATCTCTAGCAACTCACTTCCATGAACGGCAAGAAGATCTTTGTTAGCAGAGACTACGTGCTTCCCTGCTTCCAGCGCACGGGTGATAAAGGTCTTAGCTGGCTCGATACGACCCATCAATTCGACCACGATGGCAATGTCTTTGTCTTCAATGATCTCATCGACATTGGTCACAAAGTTGTAGTTGTGACCAGCAGCTTGCAATTTTTCCTTCTCCGCATCATCTCGAACCAAGACCTTAGCGATCTCGATTTCATCTTGAGCTGCCTGGGTGATTTTTTCATGGTTTTCTTTTAATAAAAATGGTACGCCACTAGCAACAGTACCAAATCCTAGTAAGGCAATCTTAACAGACATCCTATTGACTCCTTGAATTTTCTATAGTAGCTCCATTATAACAAAAACTTGAGCGTTTGACAGCCAATTGCCTTAAAAATTCTGAATTTTCATGACAGGATCTGCCTGTAGCAAGTTCTGGAAAAGAACATAGAATTTGTGGTACAATAAAGAAAATGATGAAAACGGTGACACTATGAGTAAACGAAGAGTACCTAAAAAAATCAAAGTCCTACTTGGAATCAATGCCCTCCTCCTGGTCTGTATCTTTATTTGTAGCTTTCTTCTGATCAAGCGAATCACTCAGCCGAGTGACGGAAATACCAGTGGCACTGCCATAACGCGCTCGCTAGATGAACACAGTTCCTCTATCGAGTGGACCCGGGTGAAAAAGCCGGTCAAACTGCCCATCCTCATGTACCACTCCGTGCACAATATGGCCGAGTCCGAAGCTGACAATGCCAATCTGATTGTCGATCCAGAGACCTTTGAAAGCCAACTAAAGGCTCTGAAAAAGCGGGTTACTACACCCTGACACCTGAGGAAGCCTATCGCATCCTCGCTAAAAATGAAGTCCCAAAAGGAAAGAAATTTGTCTGGCTCACGTTTGATGATGGCGTCGAGGATTTCTATACCATCGTCTATCCGCTTCTTAAGAAATACAAGATGACTGCCACTAACAATATCATCACGGACTTTACACAAAAGGAAAAAGAAAATGTCCTGACCTTTGACCAAATCAAAGAGATGAAAAGTGCTGGCTTGACCTTTGAAAGCCATACGGTCAATCATCCAGACCTAGCCAATTCCAGTCTTGAGACCCAAAAGAATGAGCTGGTCGCTTCTAAACGCCTGCTGGATAAGATGCTGGATCAAAATACCAGTGTTATCGTCTACCCATCTGGTCGCTACAGCCAGGTCACGATCGACCAAGCCAAGAAAGCTGACTACAAACTAGGCCTCACCACTAAAAATGGACTCGCCAGTTCCGCTGATGGCCTCTACGCCCTCAAACGAGTCCGGATCCTTCCAACCACTACAGGAGAGGATCTCCTAGCCATGATCCAAGAATAAAGAAAGAGAGAGTGGGACAGAAATCGGTAATTCGTTAGAATTCGATTTCGTCGTCCCACCTCCGCACAGTTGAGTAGGGCTGTAAAAGCTGATGAAATCAGCGTAGTAGAGCCCACTCAACCACTGCGTCTTGCTCGACAATCCAAAAATCATGACCACCCGTCAAACGGGTGGTTTGTACCAGGGCTATAAGCCCAGATAACTAGCCAGCGCCTAAAGACGCTGGCTTTCACTTTGTTCAAGCCTTATTGCATTTGACTCGTCACAGACCTCTCAAAGAGGTATACGTACTACTTGCCACTATCCCTAAAAGGATCTTCATATTCTTTTACACTCAACTTATCTAAAGCAATATCTTTTCGCTCTTGTTCCTGAATGTATTTCTTTATTGTGGCTTCATTGAGGCCAACTGTACTTACATAATATCCCTCTGCCCAAAAATGTCGATTTCCAAACTTATATTTCAGATTTGCGTGTTTATCGAACATCATTAGAGCACTTTTACCTTTTAAATATCCCATGAAGCTTGCAACACTAATTCTAGGTGGAATGCTTACCAACATATGAACATGATCTGGCATTAAATGGCCTTCGATAATCTCAACACCTTTATAACTACATAATCTATGGAATATTTCTCCCAAACTACTTCGATATTGATTATAGATCACTTTTCGTCTATACTTAGGGGTGAACACAATGTGATATTTACACATCCATTTTGTGTGTGATAAACTATGTGCTTTTTGAGCCATATTTTTCTCCTTTCGCTTTACAATTGGCTTGAACACCTTAATTGTATCGCGTTTGGAGTTTTTTTGGTATAACCTTCGATGCGCACCCGCATAGCGGGTGGTTTTTTTGTCTCGCACCTAACGGAGCGAGACGGACTGAAAGTCACATAATAATTGAGAGGCTAGGACTTTTGTCCCAGCCTCTTTTGTTAGAGTTCCTTCTCTAGTTCTTTTAGAAAGGTGATTAAAAATTGATGGCGACTTTCTGCTATTTTCTTAGCAGTCTCCGTATTCATTCCATCTTTTAAGAGGAGCAACTTGTCATGGAAATGTTGGACAGTATCAGTGAGGGACCTCCCTTTGTGGCCACCATAGGAAAAAGTTCGCGCAATTCCTACAGCTCCTATCGCATCCAGACGGTCCGCATCCTGGACAATCTTGCCTTCTAAGGTTTCTGGATATTTACCGCGATTTTTGCTGAAAGAAACAGCATTGATAACCCGACAAATCTGGTCGATTTGGTCTTGAGGAATACCGATCTCTTCTAGAAACATGCGAGCATTCGCATTATTCTCTGTTTGAAACAATTTATCATCATCAGCATCGTGAAGAAGAGCTGACAAGCCCACTATCTCCATATCACATGGACCTTCTGCTTGTGCGATTCTCATCGCATTGGTATAAACGCGGAGGGTATGCTCCACATCATGGCCATCCGCTCGATCAGCAAATAAGGTTTTAACATACTGCTTAGCAGCTTGGATTCGTTCTTCGATCATCGTTCTTGTCCTTTGTTTAATCTCTGCTCAGTTTTATCTATTCATTTGAACTAGTTATGGAGATGTGCAGTTTACTTTAAAACCACCTCTCGGTGGTGTTTACTTTTTCTTTTGTGGAAAGAGGGGCAGGCCTAGGGTCGCAATTTTCTCAGCTGGGATCTTCATGCCATCCTTGATCCATTTGGAGATGACAGATACGATAGCTGAGCTCCAGAAGGAATTGAGGTAGCTGCCAGCGCCATTCGAGGAGCTGCCATTTCTTTTTTCTAAAAAATCATAAACAGCCTTGGTCAAGAGCCGTTCGAAATTGTAGTCAATGGCTAGACTGATGATCTTGGCTTCTTTCTTGACTTCCTTAAAGAGGTAGACCCAGACTTGGTAGAGGTCTGTCTTGAGGTTGTAGCCATCTAAAGACTTGGTAATCTTTGCGATACTAGATTGAAAGATGGACTCTAGAATCTCTTCCTTGGAGTCATAATTACGGTAAAAAGCTGCTCGAGAGACACCTGCACGCTGAACCAGCTCAGAGATAGTGATCTTTTTCAGATCTTTTTTCTCCAACAATTGCAGGAGAGAGATTTCGATGGATTCTCGTGTAATCGCATTGTTTTCTTGGTTAAATCGTTTGAGATTTTCCAAGGATTTCTCGGATATTTTTCTTTCTGCCATAACATTTACTTTCTATCTGTCTCACCTGATGATATCTGCTTGGATAGCATTGCTCTTCATGATATAATTGTAAAAGAAGACGTACTACTTGTCAATGTACATTTTTATACAATTATGAGGTATGAACTGATGAAATGGAAAATTATTGCGGATTCAGGCTGTGACTACCGCTCTTTGGACAATCTGGCACCGGATACGGAGTTTGCCAGTGTCCCATTGACCATCCAAGTGGGAGAGACCATCTACACAGATGATGCCCAACTCAATATCGATCAAATGATGGAGGAGATGTATGCGACTACGACTGCTTCTAAGTCTGCCTGCCCGAGTCCTGATGACTACATGAAGTCTTTTGAAGGGGCTGAAAATATTGTCGTAGTCACCATCACTGGAACCCTTTCTGGTAGCTACAATAGTGCAGAGGTAGCTAAGAAGATTTATCTAGAAGAGCATCCGAATACCAATATCCACGTCATTAATAGCTTATCAGCTGGGGGTGAGGTGGACCTAATCGTTCGCAAGCTCAATCAGTTGGTCGCTGAAGGCCTCGATTTTGATCAAGTGGTCGATGTGATCACGACCTACCAGTCTAAGACGAAGTTGCTCTTTGTTTTGGCCAAGGTCGACAATCTGGTCAAAAATGGGCGTCTCAGCAAATTGATCGGGACTGTTGTCGGACTCCTCAATATCCGTATGGTCGGCGAAGCTAGTAAGACCGGTACTCTTGAGTTGCTTCAAAAAGCTCGTGGCCAAAAGAAAGCGATCAAGGCGGCTTTTGATGAATTGATCAAGGCGGGTTATGCTGGCGGCCACATCACCATCGCCCACCGCAACAATGAAAAATTTATCGAGCAATTCTCTGCATTGGTTCGTGAAAAATTTGCCCATGCAATGATTGAAGTCCTTCCTACTTCTGGACTTTGTAGTTTCTACGCCGAAGAAGGCGGCCTCCTCATGGGCTATGAAATTTAAGTTACCACTAAAAAGAGGCTAGGACAAAAGTCCTAGCCTCTCAATTGTTTTTGGATTGTCGAGCAAGACGCAGCGGTTGAGTGGGCTCTACTACGCTGATTTCATCAGCTTTACAGCCCTACTCAACTGTGCGGAGGTAGGACGACGAAATCGAATTCTAACGAATTACCGATTTCTGTCCCACCCTCTCTTTTTATTGTCCGATCTCTTGGTATAGAGTACGGATTTTTTTGCGGTAGATGGTATAGCTGATGCCTGCTTCAATCAGCAGTATGACACTATAAAGGATCACAGCTAGCAAGGTGCTGACGGAGTGATAGGTCCAAATGAAGCTGACAATGATCAAGAGAAACATCACAAAGAGAAAGACAATCAAGAGAATAGACTGAAGAACTGCATTCCCACGATGACGGGTCATCAACTCTGTGATATTGGTCCAATTGGTGCTAAAGTTCTGAAAATCTTTGACATAGTCTCGGATGCAAATCGGAATAGTCGTTACAACCCAGATCAGCAACATGGCTAGGATAGCCAAGGGATGGACTCCAAAATAGAGACAAACGCCAACTAGAAGAATGACAGGAAGGATGGATTGCACCAGATAGAGCAACCAAAACTTCATAAAGAGATAGCGTTTGAAATCAATAGGGAGCGATCTCAAGTACTCAAAGTTTTCGCGCTCTAGCGAAATACCGATACTGGTCAAGCCTCCAAAACTATTGAAAACACCGATCAAGATGGCAACAAGGGTTAGTGGCACCAGATACTGGGGCGTCAAGTAAGGACTGAGGCCTCCTATATTTTTCGATGCTCCTGCTGCTCCACTGAGGAGGAAAATATATGGCAGAATACTCATCATCAAGAGGACTTGCACCATAAGGGTTCCATCGCTCAAGAGTCTGCGATGATACTGAATGACAAATCGTCTAAAGGAGTCTTTCTGACCCACATGGAGCACTCTCACGCGTTCCTTAACGGTTTGGTTGGTCGCAACTGCAAGGGCTGCATCATAGAACTGTGGGATCACGATTTTGCGAACCAGGCTAATCAAGACCAGAAGGACCAGGATCCAGCCCAGAAGGCCAAGGATTGCTTCTCCATCAAAAGGATGGAGGATGAACTGATGAAAGGCCGTAAAAGGTGGAAATAGAATGGGAATATCTGCGCCCCCCGTCACTTCTACCCGATGGGTCTGAACTAGATTCAGATAGAGATAAGCTCCTAGACTCAGAAGAGAACCAATTCCGACCATGATGTTGGAGACCAGGGTCGTGTGTTTTTTGAAAAACAAGGTCTTGGTGATCAAATGAGCTAGTAATATCGTCGCTAAAAAGAGAACGCCTAAGAGAATTAAGGCACAAAAGAGGCCTAGCAGGATCCCTAACGGATTGAAGCCGCCTGCTTGCACAGGCAGGATCAGAAAATAGCTGACCAAGGGAAGGATAGCCATGAGAAGAGTCAGGATGACCGAGATGCTCTTTCCTGCTATGACTTCTGCATCTGAGAAGGCATAGGGCCGGTAAAACTGCAGGTCCTTGCTTTCATAAAAGACATTGTAAAAACTCATAAAGCCTTGGGAAATGGTCATCAAGGAAAAGAGGGCGACCATATTGACAAAGAAGGTTGGTTGATGGACAAAATCATAGATGCTAAAGAGCAAGCCAAATATGAGGAAATAGACCAGGCCTAAAAAGAGATAGTTGAACACCGATTTACGGGCAACATTGAGTTTGACGTCCGGTTTTTTTGCCTGTTTGGCACGTAATTTTGCGATCTGAGCGGGCTGACTGGCATAGATGATATTTACATTGACCAGTTGCTGGATAATCTTAAGACGCATGATCGCCACCTTCTTCCTTCCGACCCGCTAGACTGAGATAGATACTTTCCAGACTTTGTTCGGGGTGCTGGCCCTTTAATTCCTCGATCGTCCCATAGAAAATGAGATTTCCCTTTTTGAGAATGGCGATTTTATCACAGAGTTGTTCGGCCACTTCTAAGACGTGAGTAGAGAAAATGACCGTCTTGCCGCGATCCGCATGCTGGCGCATCATTTGTTTTAAATCGTAAGAAGCTTGTGGATCCAAACCGGTCATCGGTTCGTCCAAGACCCAGATATCTGGATCTGACAAGAGTGCTGCAATGACGAAGACCTTCTGGCGCATCCCATGTGAAAAGGATTCAATCACTTCATAGCGGTGGCTCTGAAAATCAAAGATCCTAAGAAGCTCCTCTAAACGTTGGTCACAGTCTTTCTGACTCATATCATAAGAGGTCGCAACCAACTCCCAGAATTCATTGGCTGTGAGACGCAAGAAAAGATCTGGCGAATCTGCCACATAACCGATCTTCTTTTTGATCGCAAGTCGATGGCTATAGAGGTCCTGACCATCTACTTCAATTGATCCAGTGGTTGGGGTGATGACACTGACCAGGCTCTTAATCGTCGTTGACTTTCCAGCTCCGTTGTGACCAATCAAGCCGACAATTTGCCCATCCTCGATGGTCAGATCCAAGTGGTTGAGGGCAATGTGCCCATCGTAATCTTTCGTAACTCCGTGAAATGTAATCATGTTAACTCCCTAATTGATCCTCGTTGGGACCGTTTTTCTTATTCTGTTGATAAGCGATCATCGAAATGGTAGAGCAATTCTAGCAGATAGTTTGGAATGGTCTCCAAGAAGTCTTCTTTGTAGACCCGCTCTCCTCGCTTATGCAATTCTTTACCCCATGGTCCTAGATTAACTGCTGGAACCTGAATTTGAGCAATTTTTTCCAGATCCAGATCATAGACCTGGGCTGGTGTGGCTAGGCTATCTAGGACGACTTGATAAGAAGCCACATCCTTTTCCAAGGCACAATAACTGGTGTCGTTAATCCCCATAAAGTATTCTTCGACTTTTAAGAGGTAACCTCTTGTGTCCAGATACTCGCGGTAATCAGTGATGAGGGACACAATATTGAAATCGGTATTGTCTAAAAAGCGGCAGTTCATGGAAGGATAATATGGGGGCGCAAAACCGATGACTACCATAGGATCCTTATCTCCGAGGAACTCAAGGAGTCGCTGGATTTGCTGAATCGCAAGGCTCTGGTAGCTGGTCCCATTACGAAAATCTTGCTCCGCTTTTTTATTAGAAGCTTCTCTATAGTCTTGGTAGCCCTCTAAGGCTTGGCAACGTTCCTCTAGTTCTTGATAGGTGATGACTCTTGGCCTTGCAATAATATGGTCTTGCCCTGCCTGATCCTGCAAGTGCTCGTACTTCTTGTAAAAGGCGTCCAAGGCCTCCTGACTAAGCTCATAGATTCGTTGCAAGAGTTCTTGGGGTGTTTTCTTCAAATGCAATACACTGAAATAACCAGCCGCATAAAGTACGGTCGATACATCGTACTGCTCCTTCAAATCTCTGAGATAGGACCAAGAAGGAAGAGGGGACGTTTCTCCCAAGGCCTGATCAGCCAGATCGGGATGAAGATCTAGCTGACTTGCGATGGCTACTAAGAGGGACAAGGCATTGATCCCTTTGAGGGGCTCCTTCATATGAGACAAAACGCCTTGCGCCACAACGACTGGCATGAGTTTACCAACTGTGCCGATGTGAAGGACCTTTTCTTTTCCTACTTCCGATTCAAAGGGTTCTGAATCCACTGCTAATACATAATTCAGATCAAACTTTTCCTGCAAATCTGTGAGGAGGCCCAAAGCTCCCCGCATCCCACGTGAATAGGATTCCTCGTCTCCAACAGAGAGATAGAGCAGATTGACCTGACCTTCTGTAGGATCTGCTGCATAGGCTTCCAGAACCCCCAATTGAAGGGCTAGGGCTGCTTTCATATCGCAAGACCCTCTGCCAAATTTCCATTCTCCAGAAGCTAAATCTTCCTGCATATCAGGTCGACTGTCCAGTCCTTTCAAGGCTTCTGCTACTTTATCAGAATCAAGTGCGATTTCCGACAAGCTTCCATAGTCTTCTAAATCGACAGTATCATGGTGGTGGAAAGGATAACTGTTTTTTTCTTGCCCTTATCGACCAAGGCCCAATTGACCGACCGATGCAAGTGATCCTGTGGCACCTGATAGCCCCCAAAGTGGTCCGGATGGTCCTTGAAATAGGGGATCTGGCCAATCCGTTGATCCAGGTAGGCTTCGATTCCTTGCTCAGTCTCAGTATTGGTGAAGCTCGGAATCGCCAAGGCTTCGGTAAAAATCGTTTCGATGCTCTCTCTATTGGTGGTTTTCACTTTTCTCCGTCCTTCTTTTCTATTATTCATCTTTGTGAGCTTTGCCAAGTGACAAAAGGCTGGTGAGCATGAGTCCTAGGAAGCCAAAGAGAGTCCAAGAGCTTGTTGCTTGACCTGTTTTTGGAAGGCTTGGTTGGCTTGACGCTTCTATTTTATCTTTATCAGCTCTTTGAGCCAATTCTTGTGCAGTTTCTTCTTTTTGTTCCTTACGGAAGTCCATCAGATCCCGACCGTGGCTTGGTTTTTGAGGAATTTCAGAAGCAGCTGGATTGGTTGGAGTCATTGGATTACTTGGAACAATTGGTTTTTCTGCTTGATCTACTGGACTTGGGTCTTGTTCAGGATCTACTTTTGGTTGAATGGTTGCAATTGGTAAGATCCGATCTGCCATTGTGGCATACTCTGTATCTTTTTCACTTGGTTGATAACGGAACAAGAGAGACCGACTGTTTTCTACGATTGGAATCGTTGCAGAAATAGAATCTGTCTTGAAGGTCACTTCATAAGGATCTGCAAAATAGATGTAATCCGGATCATAGGTGTGCAAACTCAAAACCAGTCGATGGCCTTTTTTCACTGTATAGAGATTTGGTTGCAGATACATGGTGTAATCATGATATTCGTTTTCTTTCAGATCAATAGAATGACTAGAACTTGCTGAGTCATAGCGAGATGCTGGATTAGCCAAATTCATCCAACCACGCGCAATCACCACACTCTTAACCTTGTGGGTCTTGTAACGTTTGAGAGGCAAGGTTTCAAGGTTGCTACCATTCCAGTAGCCTGTCTCATCGATGGTTTCTTTGTCCAATGTGCGTGTGCTATAACCATTTTTGTCATAGGTAATTTCTTCTTTGACCACATCAAAGTCTTCGTCTGAGACATCCATCAGGGTCGCACTGACATGGGCATGGTTTTTGTCTCCCTTGACAAATGCGGCGCTAAAATGTACAGGAATATGGCCTTTGATGGTGACATCTTGATCAACTGGTGCTGCATAGGAAGCCGCTACTTCTGAGGAATGGAAGGCCGCATCTTGGTTGCGTGTGGTCCAGTTATTTCCCGTACCATAGTAATCCCCAGTCACCGTCACATCCTCCCGTTTGGAATAAATTCGAGCGGAGATGGCATTGTTTGTATCCCATTTATCAAAACGACGCCACTTGCTTGGATCCAAATTGTCCTGAGCCGTTACCTGTGGAAGGTTTTCAATCCCATTTTCAATACCGTAAAGGTAATGGCTATACCAGAGATTCATCAGGTCGTTAAAGGCTTGACCTGCGACTTCGGTTCCTGACCAACGAGTAGATGGATAAACGTGATTGCCCTGGTGGAGCAAGACCTTGGCATCGATCCCCGCCTTTTTATAGGCTTCTAACATGAGTTCAAAATGTTTGGGTTTGACATTGTCATCATTGAGACCTTGAATGATGAGAGGAGCTGCTTTCAAGTTGGCTGCGTTTAGCGTGTAGTCGCGTTTGGCATATTCTTCGTTGTAATTATGACCATCCTTGTGTTGGAGCTCATTGAGCTTGGTGATATAGGCTGCATAGTAATCCTTGACCTTATCCCAATCTTCCTTATCAAGGATTCGGCCTGATGTATAGACAGATAGCCAAGATAGGTCATTGGAAGCTCCTGTATCCAGAGGAGATCCTTGGCTGTTGAAATGGTCGTACCAACTAGCAATCCCTGCAGCCGGCACAATGGTCTTGAGACCTTCAACACCAGTAGAAGCCACACCAAATGTTGTCGTACCTGCCCAAGACAAACCAGTCATGGCGACATTTCCATTGGACCAATCTGCCTTAACTTCATGGTTACTATTCTTATCTGAGTAGGCTTTGCGTTTTCCGTTTAGCCACTCCACGATATTTATAAGCTGCGACTTCAAGGTCAGAGCCGGTCGTATTGATCCCGTCTGATCCTTTTGAGCCCAAGCCACTGCTGGTCACCACTGCATAACCACGGACTAAGAAATAATTGTACCAGTTGAGATTTTCGTAATCATAATGCGTATAGTCTTCAGAGCTTTCACGCGGATTGACATAGTACCAATCCTTTGGATTGGTCGCCTTGGCCACTTCCTCAGTCGTAACGGTCTTGGTTGCTTGGCGTTTGGCAGGTTTTTCATAGAGCTTGGCCATATCGAAGTTTCCACCTTCTTTGAGACCAATTCCCTCTAAGGTACGCTCTTCTGTTGTTCCTGTTACATAAGGACTAGCTTCAAAAATGGTCGCAGCTTTATAGTCCCCATTGACAGCAGCTTTTGGCACCTGCACAAAAGTCTTAACCAAGTCAGGCTTGCCGTCGCTATCCGTATCATAATCGGTTTCCACATAGACAATATAGCGAACGATGTCACTCTTGTCATAGGAGTAATGCTCCGGATCGTCTCCTGGCGTAAATGGGAAAATAGGTTGTGCTTTGCCATTCAAAAACAGAGGAGTCTTCTTGTCTGCGCGGTAAGCAGCACGGAGCTGTTTGGCTACATCAACCATCGAAGTAAGATTAGTAACTGGAGCAGAACCCTCCACTCCTTCCTTGACCATCCCCAAGCTCTTAGCAAAAGCTAATCGGTCTTTATCAGTAGATCCGACTTGGTTTTCCTTGGTCGAAGCCCAGTTCAAGAGTTGATTGACTGCCTCCGTCACCGTAACTTCTTTTTCACGATCCTGGTCGGTTACAGTCGCACCAGTAATTTTAGCCAAATCCCCTTGGGTTACTTTTGGAGTCGCACTCACCTCTTGACTGCGAACGGCAGGCGTCGCAGGCGCAGGGCTTGACTGATTGGCTAGAGTGGACTCAACAGTTGGGGCGCTCACTACCGCTGGACTTGATGCAGGTTCTTCCTGTAGCTCAGTTGTCGGAGCGGTTGGTGAAGTGGTTGGTCGGTTAGTTTCTGAAACCTCTTCCACTTTAGCAGGCTGAACGGTTTCTTTGTTGTCTCCTTGTGTTGAGGTCACTGTTTCAGTAACTTCAGAGCTTGTCGCTGGAGGAGTCACCGTCTCCTCAGTAGTTGTGCGACTTACTTGGTCTGCTTGCACATGCTGGGCAAGTACGGCAGGACTAATCAGTAAACCTGCAACGAGTAGAGAAACAAGAGTTGTTTTTTTCATAAAATGGTCTCCTTTCACCATTTCAAAGTCAGTCCTAGCGGAGCCCGACTCTATTATTTTATATTCTCACTTCATTTCTTTCATGTATGCGATTTCTTTTTCAGGAAGGGCTTGTTTCCAGTGCAAACGTTTGTCCTATCCAACTATTTTTGGTAAAATAAGGACATTCACATGAAAGAAGAAATAAAAATGGAAAATCAAACCTTAATGCAATATTTTGAGTGGTATTTGCCTGCTGATGGGAACCACTGGACGCGTCTTGCTGAAGATGCGCAACACCTAGCAGACTTGGGTATTCGCAAGGTCTGGATGCCGCCTGCCTTTAAAGCTACTTCTAACAATGACGTTGGTTACGGGGTCTATGACCTCTTTGATTTGGGCGAGTTTGACCAAAAAGGAACGGTTCGTACCAAATATGGCTTCAAAGACGATTATCTTCAAGCCATTCAAGCCCTCAAAGATGCAGGGATTCAACCAATGGCCGATGTCGTTCTCAACCATAAAGCTGCTGCCGATGGCTTAGAGGAATTCGAGGTCGTTGAGGTCGATCCGATGGATCGAAACAAGGTTCTCACTGAGCCCTTCACCATTCAAGGATGGACCAAATTCACCTTTGATGGCCGAAATGGCGCCTATAATGACTTCCACTGGCATTGGTACCACTTCACCGGCACTGACTACGATGCTTCACGTAATAAGAATGGGATCTACCAAATCCAAGGGGACAACAAAGGTTGGGCCCATGGAGATCTGGTAGACAAGGAAAACGGGAAACTACGATTACCTCATGTATGCCGATATCGATTTCAAACACCCTGAGGTTGTAGAAAATCTCGATCAGTGGGCTGAATGGTTTATCGAAACGACTGGTGTAGAAGGTTTCCGTCTGGATGCGGTTAAGCACATTGACTCCTTCTTTATGAAGAATTTTATCCACAATATCACCAAAAAATATGGAGAAGATTTCTACGTTTTTGGCGAATTTTGGAATGGGGACACAGAAACCAACGATGAGTACTTAGAAAGCATTGACTACTTGTATGACTTGATCGATGTGGCCCTCCACCAAAATCTTTTCAGAGCTAGTCAAGAAGGTGAAAATTTCGACCTGCGAACTATTTTTGACGGAACACTAGCGCTCAATCATCCTGAAGAGGCCGTAACCTTTGTGGACAACCATGATACCCAACGAGGGCAAGCCTTGGAATCTACCATTGAAGAATGGTTTAAGCCTGCAGCCTATGCCTTGATCTTACTTCGTGAAGCTGGTTTGCCTTGTGTCTTCTATGGAGACTACTACGGTATCAAGGGCAAATTTGCGCAAGAAAGTTTCCAAGAGGTCCTCGATCGCCTCTTATGGGTTCGTAAAGATCTGGCCTATGGGGAACAGACGGACTACTTCCGATGACCCCAATTGCATCGGTTGGACACGTTCAGGTACAGAAGAAGCAGCACCGATTGCCTGCTTGATTTCCAATAACCAAGCTACTACAAAAGTCATGGAGATTGGCTCATCCTACACAGGCCTCACCTACTATGATGTTCTAGAAAATTGTAGCGAAACCGTCCAAGTCCAAGAAGACGGTACTGCCGAATTCCCAGTGGCAGAGCGCTCTGTCAGCGTCTGGGTAGCCCAAGATACAGAGGGCCAATAACCTTTATATATGATTTTCTCCTAGGATCTACATCTTCCTAGGAGAATTTTTTTCCTGTAAAAATTTTATAGGAAATACAGCTTCATTCTAGCACTATAAGAAAGCGCTGTCAATGGGTAGCGCGTCTATTTGAAAGAAATAAAGAGCATAAAAAAGCTCGTTTTCCAGTTTGGAAAACGAGTCTTCTTTTTAGCTCAATTCTTCAATGATTTCTTTCAATTGCGCTTTCGTATGAACTCCAGCAACTTGTTTGACAACTTGTCCATCTTTTTTAAAGAGAAGAGTTGGGATCGACATAATACCGAATTGACGTGCTGTATTTGGATTTTCATCTACATCCATCTTACAGATTTTCAAATCATCTTCATGTACTTCTTCTGCCAACTGATCCAAAATTGGAGCTTGCATGCGGCATGGACCACACCAAGTTGCCCAAAAGTCAATCAAGACAAGTCCTTGGCTGGTTTCTTGTTCAAAAGTTGCATCTGTGATTACGTGTGCCATATTTCCTCCTTTTTCAGTAGTGACTACTGATTCTGCATTTCTACTTTTATTTTACACTAAAAGATGCCATTTTAGAAATATTTGCTACGGGGACTCCTCAGGCATCTTCTCTCTTTTTGCGCCAAAAGATGAGACTAGAAGCTATTAGGCTGATCACCCCTAAGAGACCCAGAGCATGATCTTCGCTCCCAGTTTGAGGAAGCGTAGGATCTGCTTGTTCTCCTCCTACTGCAGAAGTCACTTCTTGAGGATCTTCTGTAACTGATTCCGAAGTCGTGGTAACAAATCGAGGTCCATAGGATACAGCTAGTGTAAGATGAGGTTGCTCTTGTCTTGCTGATCCTGTTTGCATCTGTTCTTCTATTTCAGGAACAGTTTGGCTTGGTTGGACAAAGGATTCTGGGCTTGGAAGCCTATATTCTTCCTTGTAGTGCACTTCTGGAGCAACTAGAGCACCCCCCTCAACTTCTGGTAAATTCGCATAGTCAGTATCTGTTGCACTTGGTACATAGGCTGCCTTTGGGCTCGGGTCTTTTCGACAATTGGAATCGCTGCCTGGATAGAATCTGTCTTGAAGATCACTTCATAGGGATGCTCCACCGTTAAATCAGATGGGTCATAGGTGTTGAAAACAAGCGCTAACTTGTGACCTTTCTTAACTGTATAGAGATTTGGTTGGAGATAAACCGTGTAATCGTGGTATTCTCCCACCTTTGGCTCAATGCTAGCGCGTGAGCTTGCTGAATCGTAGCCAGACTCAGGGTTCGCAAGGTTGATCCAGCCTTTAGCAATCACCTTGTACTTGGTCTTGATGGTTTCGTATTCGGCAACAGATAGGTTGCTTAAATTGCTTCCCATCCAGAAACCATCTGCTGTTTTATCTTGCTTGACGCTACCATTTCCTACCACGTCAAAGTCCTCATCTGCCACATCTACCAAGAGGGCGTTAATTTGGAAATTCTTTCCTTGACCTTTGGCAAGAGCTGCCTTGAAATGAACGGGGATGTGGCCCTTGATCGTAGTGTCCTCAGTAACATCAGAAACAAAGGTCAGATTGGCCTTAGAGGAGGCTTTGCTGACTGTTTCATTACGGTTAGCGATCTCAACACCTGCAGCCGCATAATCACTAGAAATGGTTTCTTCTAGACGTTTCGAGCTTGCATTCAAGAAGAGACGTTGACTGCTCTTCCAGTTATCATAGCTTGTCCACTTGCTTGGATCATAGTTGTTTTGAGCTAGAACCGCTGGCAAGCTTTCGACGTGATTGTCCACTTCATAGAGGTAATGGGTCAGCCAGGTATTGAGCAGGTCATAAAAGTCCTGACCATTGGCGGTGATGCCGTATCCTCGTGACATAGCTGCTGGATAGACGTGATCTCCTTGGTGGAGATAGAGCTTGACATCTTGGCCTGCTTTCTTGAGGGCATCGTACATAAGTTCAAAGTGTTTGGTCTTGACATTGTCATCATTCAAGCCATGGACGATCAGGGCGCTGGTCTTGAGATTTCTGGATGAAGGGTATAATCCCGCTCCTTCCAGACATCACTGTAGTTACGATCGTGGGCGTACTGGTCCTTGTTCAATTGGTTGATGTAGTTAGAATAGTTTTGCCAAATCCCTGCCCAGTCGTCTTGGTCCAGCATCCGTGTGCTAACGTAGAGGGGAGAGCCATGAAAGGTCACTATAAGGGGCATTGCCAAACTGGGTTCCTTGGCTATTGAAATAATCATACCAAGAGGCAATCCCTGCTGCTGGAACGATGGTCTTTAGGCCTTCTACGCCTGTCGCTGCCACACCAAAGGTCGTGGTTCCAGCCCAGGAGAGACCCGTCATAGCGACATTACCCGTTGCCCAGTCTGCCTTGATTTCGACATTGCTGGTCTTGTCGGTGTAAGCCTTGCGTTTGCCATTAACCCATTCGATGATATTCTTGAAGGCATTGATTTCGAGATCAGATCCCGTCGTGTTAAATCCTTCTGATCCCTTGGTACCAAGTCCAGCACTGGAGATAAAGGCATAGCCTCTGACCAAGAAATAGTCGTACCAGTTCAGATCTTCGTAGTCATAAATATACTCGTAGGGACTGTAGTAATACCAATCCGATGCCTTGGCTTTTTAGCTGCTTCTACTGTTGTTTCACTGCTTACTGGCTGTCTCTTTGCAGGTTGGCTGTGCAGTTTCTTCATGTCGTAGCTACCGTCCGTTGGAAGCCCCAAACTTTCGAGGGTCACGTAGTTTTCATCGAGCGTCCCTGCTACGTAAGGACGCGCTTCGAGAATAGTGGCTGCCTTAAAATCCCCTTGCGCTACTGCTTTTGGTAATTGAACAATGGCTTTGACTAAGTCAGGCTTGCCATCTGCATCGGTATCGTAGTCCGTTTCAACATAGACTGGGAAGCGCACAATTTGGCTGTCTTCATATTTATAGTCTTGGTCTGCTTTTTCTCCCGTCGTATAAGGGAAAATAGGCTGGGCACGACCATTTAAAAAGAGCGGACGTTTCTTTTCAGCCCTGTAGGCATCGTAGAGTTTCTTAGCTGTTTCATACATCTTGGCCAATTCTGGCTGACTAACCTTACGAGTCAGATCAGCAGATTTTTCAATCAAACCTAAACTCTTGGCAAAGCGTTCGCGATCTGCTTGGCTTTGGCCCAATTGGCTAGGATCTGTTGCTGCCCATTGAAGCAAGCCATTAACAGCATCTTGGACCGTCAACTCTTTAGAGGCCTGATCCGCTGCAAGGGTGCTACCTGTGACCTTTGCCAAATCCTGGGCTGTTGCCGGAGCTCCTGAAGTAGGAGCAGATTGAGGTGCAGCTTCCCTGTTGGTTGCTGCTGGGAAAGTAGGCTCACTTTGTGCTACACTGTCTTCTCTTGCGTGGGCCGCTTGATTGGCACCTGCAGCCCGATCCAGCGATCCCTCATTTGAACTTGCGGCTTCTTCACTTGTGACAGTGCTTGCGTCACTTGTTGTCGGTGTTGCTTCAGTAGATGGAGCATGGACCACTTCTGTCGATGGGGCTAACTCTTCCGTTTGCTCGTCTGCTGCTGCTACTTGGTGCAAGACCATCGGCGCGATCAGTAAGCTCGATGCGACAATGGAAACCATTGTTTCTTTTTCATGTCAATCTCCTCACTTTTTGTAATCAACACTCCTATTATACTATGTAAACGTTTTTAGATCAAATAGATATTCAAATGATCCCACAAAAAACCGAGGCATCAGCCTCGGTTATCGATTCTTATTTGACGTGTTTCTTAAGATCTTCTTGTGCTTTTTTGTTTGACTCTGCTTGTTCTTTTTGCCATTTTTCAAGGGCTTTGTTGTAGTCAGCAGTTGTCACAGCTTTGTCTTGGAGTTTCATTCCTTTGTAGATCACGTGGTCTTTTCCTTTACCACCAGTCCATGCAAATGGAGCTGAGAATGGTTCGATACGTGTCAAGAATGGACGTCCCGTTGATGAAGAAGTTGGAATAACAAGGGCGCTATCTGTCAACCAAGCTTGCGCTGCCGCATATTTTTCGTAGCGTTTGTTGACGTCTTGTGTTTCTGCACCAGCATCTTTGATCATCTTTTCAAAGTCGTACAGACCAACTTTTTTAGCTGCTTCATTGTTTTCACTTGGGTCAAATCCAAGGAAAGTCTTAGTATTTTCACCAGATGAAGCTTTCAAGATATCCATGTAAGTTGATGGGTCTTGGTAGTCAGGGCTCCATCCAACATTATCAGAGAGATCCCAGTCTTCGCCAGCCGCATTTGGTGCAAAAAGGGTCACATTTTGAAGGTCTTCTTTCGAAAGCATTTGGATATCGATGACAACATTTTCTTTACCAAGCGCTTCTTCAACTGATTGTTTGAAAGATTGCGTCCGTTGAACTCTTGATGGAGTGGTTTGGTCCACAGGCATATCGATGTGAATTGGGAATTTCACACCTTCTGCTTCCAAGGCAGTCTTCGCTTTTGCAAACTCTTCCTTCGCTTTCTTAGCATCGAAGAGACCGTTTTGACCATCGTCTAGTTTGGTAGATTTCCCACTCATCTCCGTAGGTATCCAATTGAGTTTTCACCATTTCACCGAAGGTCTTACCATCAGCTTGGACAAATGTTGGTGGAATGTAGAGGTTACGGATGATCTTGCTTGCTCCGTCTTTTCCGTTCAATTGAGCAGCATACGCTTCACGGTTGAAGGCAAAGCTGATCGCTTGACGGAAGTCCTTGTTCAAGAGAGCTTTCTTAGTAGATTGTTTTTCTTCATCGGTCTTCTTAGCTGTGTGTTTGTAAGATTGACGGTCGATGTTGGTACCAATAACATAAGAAGCGGCATCTTGAGGGGTGTAGGTGATTTCATCTTTAAATTCTTTAGCTTGCTCTGAGTAACCAGATCCAGTTGGGAAGAGTTTGGCCAAGCTAAGAGCATTTTCACCGAATGATTTGGCCAATTTACTTTGGTCTTGTCCATCGTAGAATTCCAATTTCACATCTGAGATGTAGACCTTGTCTTTATCCCAGTAGTTTTCATTCTTGGTCATTTCGATAGAAGATTTAGAAGTAAAGCTCTTCAAGATGTATGGACCATTGTAAAGAAGAGAGCTGGTATCACTTGCTTGGGCGAATTTATCCCCTTTTGATTTCACGAATTTTTCGTTGACAGGGAAAGTGATCCCAAGAGTCAATTTAGAGTTCCAGTAAGATTCTGGTTGGTTCAAAGTGATTTGAAGGGTATGATCATCAACTGCTTTTACTCCTACAGCTGAGAAATCTTTATTTTTACCACTGACGTAGTCATTCAAGCCTTTGATAGAATCTTGGATGATGTAGAGCATTTCTGATTTGTTATCAGCCGCATATTTGATCCCTGTGATGAAATCTTTAGCTGTTACATCCGCATACTCTTCGCCTTCTGAATCATACCATTTAGCATCATCACGAAGTTTATAAGTATAAGTCAAGCCATCTTGCGAAACTGTCCAGTCTTTTGCAAGAGATGGAATCAAGTTACCGTATTTGTCATTTTCAAACAAACCATCAATCAAGTTTCCTGTGATATCGTGGGTTGCTGCTTTACCAGATGTGATATAGTTTAGGTTTTCTGGCTCCGTCTCATAGACATATGAGAATTTTTGGCCGTTGCTTGAGCTAGATGATTTAGAACCACCCGAACAAGCTGCTAGGATACCTGCTGAAAGGAGGGCAACTCCCGCAAGTGCAATGACATTTCTTTTTTTCATGTAAAACTCCTTAGGAAATTTTAAGTTTATTTTAAGATTATACCACAATGATTTTCAGAAGAAAAGGAATTTTCAGAAAATTTTAGTTTATAAAAAAACTACTCCGGAGAGTAGTTCCAATTTTTAATCTACCAAGTCGCTCTTGAGGTATGCATCGACCATGCGCTCTGTTGCGACTACAGAATCCAAGTGAGTCCGCTCATATGAGTGGCTAGATTCGATCCCTGCTCCGAGGAGGGCATGTTTGACTTCTGCTCCTGCGCTCATGGCTGCAGAGGCATCTGATCCATAGAAAGGATAGATATCCAACTTATAAGGAATTTCTTGGGCTTTTGCCAAGGCTACCAAATGCTGACGGAATTCGTAGTGATACGGTCCAGAAGCGTCTTTGACACAGATGGATACCGTGTATTCATCCGTCGCTTGGTCATCTCCCATAGCTCCCATGTCCACTGCCAAGTATTCGACCACTTCAGCTGGAATACTAGAATTAGCCCCGTGCCCCACTTCTTCAAGACTGAAAAGGCAAAGGTGGTCGTTACTGGTAATTGGATCTGCTCTTCCTTGTACACGCGCAGAAGATTCAAGAGAATCGCTGCACTCACCTTGTCATCTAAGTGACGAGATTTGATAAAGCCGGTGTCTGTCACAATGGTCCGGGGATCAAAGCTGACAAAATCACCCACTTCAATACCAAGGGCACGGGTTTCTTTCTCATTGGTCACTTTTTCATCCAGACGGACTTCCATATTGTCCTGGGTCCGCTCGACAGTTCCCGCATCCTTGTAGACATGGCAAGAAGTCTGATGGACCAAAATCGTCCCCGAATGGGTCTTTCCGGTATTAGCCACATGGACCGTACAATTTTCCCCTTCAATCATATTCCATGGGAAACCACCGATACGGTCCAACTTGAGACGGCCATCTGCTTTCACCGCGCGGACAATAGCTCCCAAGGTATCCACATGGGCTGTGACGTAGCGTTGCTTGTCTGTGATCACACCAGGCACGGTTACATTCACGCCGCCCTTAGCAGTCCGAGTTACTTCGTACCCAAAGCCTTCAATGGTTTTGACCAAGTAGTCTGCAATCTCACGTGTAAAACCGGTCGGTGATGGAATGGCTGTCAATTCCTGCAAATAAGTCACTGTCTGATTCATAATGCCTCCAAATGTGCTTTTCTTTATTCTAGCATGAAATAGGTGGAATAGCTAGAGGAGAGGGGGATAGGGTGAGTTTTTCAACATCAATCCTCTAAAGTCACTGGAAAAATATCTGCTCCACTGTGCATTTTATCTTCCATCTCTTTCCACTCTAAAACCAATTTATATAGTTCATCAGTTGGGATAAAGCAAGGGTCTCCTAAAAGTTCTTCCTCAAATTGGAAGTAAACTTCTGTGATTTCTTTTCCAACTTCAATCCCCAATAAATTTCCATCAAAAGCGTACTCTTCCATACTTCCAGAAATAACATTCTCCAAAGCTTCGCGAACATCCGGATAAAAATCATGAACTTCCGTCATCATAAAGGTTGTTAAAATTTTATAATTTTCTCTGTTATATAGGACGGTGAGTTCTATTTTGTCGTCGATACTCTTGAATAATTTATATTGTCTTTTTAACATTTGTTCTAGCCTATTTCTAATCCTCAAGAATTGAAAAATTATATTTGTTTTTGTATCTCTGATTAAAGCGGACAATTACATTCATAGGGTCTTTTTTTGTTAATCCATTATTAAAAAGTTATACTTTTTCGTTAACTCTTCTCGAAAATTTTTGTATTCCAGATGCTATTTCAGCTACTAATCTTGAAGTATCAATTTTTAAAAAGTGGCAATACCCTTATCTTCCATAAAGAGTATTGAATCGAAAAAAATAATATTGAAATATACAAATCCGTAGCTGAGCTCTGTGTCAATTTAATTAAAGAGTTCTCTAATAATAATTGTATGTTTTTTTGATATCACTTTGATTATAAAAAAATATTCAAACAGTACCTGATTAATATCTGTAGGAAAAAAACGTCTGGAACAAAAAGCTGGAGGTTCAATTCGATACTTTTTGTCTTCCGCGAAGTATATCTTCAACGTTTCCTTCTTTAATAGCTTCTATAATTTTTTTCTTCTTACTTCAATTTAGTTTATTCTTCTTCCTTCTTCTCTCCATATTTAGGATCAATTATATTAATTAAGCGAATTTGTTCCTCTTGAAAAAGGCTATTATAACGTTCAAAAATCTCCATTTGCATTAGTCCATGCATTCTTTGATGCTATTCTAGTAACATATGATTGTAAAAGATAATAAAGAATATCTTCCTTATTATCAAATTTTTTCTCAGAATTTATTTTGCCACGTTCGACACCAACAATATAGTAATAATCGCCCTCTAAATAAATAGTACGTCCTTCTGGTAAAAATAGAGATGGTTTTTCTTCTGTAAATAAATCCGACTGATTCAGATTTGACTCCCCTATTTTTAATAGTAACTTCGCTAATTCTTGCTTTAACTGCATTATTTTTACCTCGTTCAATGTCGTTTAGATAACTACGCCCTCACCAGCCACTTTCGTGATAAAATTTATCAACTAATTCCCAATCGTATTCAGAAATAGCTGAACTATTATCAAGTTTCCTTTCGTCAACCCCCAATTTTCTTAATGCAGCTAAAGACATATGACCCAAACAAATTGGACCTAGAACTGAATCATTGACAGACAGTCTGACAGAAATTTCTATTAATTTATGAATCACGTTAATATCATTGATCTTACTGTTAACAATTTCTTTGATGATATGATAAGAGACTATAGGATTTAAATCTATATTATTTATTAAGTCCTCATTTTGATATGTTTTTATCTTCAATTTTTTTAAGAATATTCATTATATGCTCCTTATTATCTTAAATAATTTGTCGATAAATTTCTCTCGCTCATATAGATCTTAAATAAACTGTTAGCTATATCCTTGTAACCTAATCATTCTTTTTTTGATTTTTTAGGAATTTGAATCATCATGTGAATTAAAAATAGGCAGGTTCTTTCAGTGTAAGTCTTGGAATTCTGTCAATATTTTGCGATTCATTTAGTCCACTTAAAGTGAAAACAGGAACTTGCCTACAACTAACAGTGTATAAACAAGTTCCTTACAAGCTATTTCAATGGCGATACATAATCATCTGGAAGCTTGCCTCTCCAGTCAATCCATTTTTGTTCAGCAAGCGGAATTAATGTCTCAAGCTCCTCCTGAGTAAATAATTCCCAACTTTTAGGACTAGCTATTAAAGGAGTTAAGCCTTTTAATATAAATTGTTTCTCACTAGCTTTCTTTTCTTCTTCCGTCGGTGGCCAAGAGTCATTCTGAACTTTCCAGGAAATTTCTTGTAGTGTTCTCTCTCCACTATCTAATAGTACAAATAATTCTTGTGGGAGTTCATAGACCACTAACCAAGAAGCCACGGTGCCTTCTTCTAAACTAAATAATATTTGTCCTCATTTTTCCAAATGGATTTTCCATATCCTTCAATTTCCTCAAATTGGATAACATCTTCCCATTCAAGTTTTGTTGGTTTCATTTTATACCTTCCTTACTTAAGCGGCGATACATAATCATCTGGAAGTTCTCCTTCAGATTCAATCCACTGCTTCTCAGCAATCGGAATCAACTCTTCAAGTTCTTCCTTAGAAAAAAGTTTCCTATTTTTAGGGACATCTATCAAAGAAGCTGGATGTTTGCTTATAAATTTTCTTCTAGATTCTCTTCTCTCTTCTTCCGTTGGTGGCCAACAATCATTCTGAATCTTCCAAGAAACTTCGCGTATCGTTCTCTCACCACTCTCTAGTAAGGCAAATAACTCATTTGGCAATTCATAAACCACACGCCGAGAGGCAATTCCTCCCTCCTCAGTAACGTAATAAAGATTATTACCATCTCTCCATATATGCTGACCGTATCCTTTTACCTCTTCAAACTGGATAACATCTTCCCAGCCTAATTTACTATGTTCCATGTATGTTCTCCTCTCTTGGTACTAATATCTTTCATGACACCTTCTGGGATATCTCCTGGGAAAGTTCGTCCAGTTGGCCTCCACCAGTCATTGGCTCCGGCTTCTTTCCCACTTGGTATGGATATCCCTTTTTCGCTACTACTTCTGGAGTTCGCATTGAGATAGAACAGTACATATTTAACAACATGTTATAAACGACGTTCATAGATTGGTAATACATCTCTTGTTATATCATACGAAAAGTCCGTTTTTAATTGAAGGAAATCTATAATTTCATTTTTGGGGAAAAGAGAACTTGCCTCTCTAGAAAATTGAGTGATTATCAAATTAAATTCTAAACAATCAATAACAAATAGCCAATGAAAATTTGTTTCTGTTGCTTTTTCTAATCTTTAACAGAAAAACCCTTTCAATTACTTTGAATTTTTTTAAAAACATCAACAAATTTTTTTCTAATTTTTTTCAAAAATTGGCTCATTTGATATTTCCGATATAATCTCGACGCTATCTTCTGAAAATGATTCAATAATATTTTTTTAAATCATCTAATCTTATATTAAAGTTAGTAGTTCTAGGATTTATAGACACTCCACTAAATTTTTTTAATCTAATTACTAGATCAGTAGCATTTTTTGATCGATATTTCTAAATATTCAAGTTCTCTGTCTTTTTCCCTTAATATCAGTTTCCTTTATGTAAAGGGGTAAAAAGTTTAAATCATTACTATCTACTACACTATTAATAGTTAAATTTTGTTGATCATCAATACTGATAGGGCACAAAAAAATTTTGTCTGTAATAATTCTTTAAATAATTGTATCTCTATACTTTTTATCATAACAAATTCTTAGATTCGTTATCAAATCAATTAATTTATTTTTCCATCAATTTTCTTTTTTTAACTCTTTCTCTAATTGTTTTAAGACTACTAAAATTTCGCTTTTTATAATCCATAGTTTCATCTACAAATCTTCTTGCTAAACTAAAAAAACTAATATCACCGATATTTTTCTCCTCTTCCTATACGCTTAGTTAAGTTATATATATCCTGTATAATTCCCTGGGTATAACTTCTGACTTGGATATTCTAAGTCAATTAAATCTTGTAATTTGTCTGCATACTTCATATATTTGTTTTCCATAATTCAAAACCTCAATTTGGTACAATTCGTATATCCACTATCCAGTCTAATGGCCATTTATTTGGTAATAAAACTTGATCCGCCCCTCCTTTTAATATAAATCCTGAGGAATTTATTGTTTGAGGAGCAACTTTTCCAATATTTAATTCTACTCCCTTTGGAATCTTTATTACTGCTTCATATTGTCTCGTATTCTTCCATTCAGGTAATAGTGCAGTATCTATTTTAGCTTGTATACGATTTGAAGCAGGGGTTGTAGTTACAAACCCTCCTCCAGCATCAGAGTATCCACCAAATGTTCGATAGAGTGTTACTTCCTCTGTCGTAACAACCGTCCTATAATTACTATCTGTAAAGGATTCTCCAATCCAATCTGGTAATTTTGCTTTATCAACAATTTTGACTTTACTATCTAATAAAGTTGGATACTTTATCAATGATTCCTTTGCCAGATATTGGTCAAAGTTACTGGATTCCCTAGCAATTTTGCTCTCTTCTATATTTCGTAAAATATGTTCACGATCATAAGTTTTTGCTGGTCCTGATATATTTTTAACATTGGTTTCTACCTTAGGGTTTACCTCAGGAATTACTAGTTTCCTATTGAAGAATGGAACCTTCCCTTTTACCTTACTATATACATCTGAGAAAGTTGTGTAGGGTTTATTGTAGTACTGATTATAGCCTACATAAGAGGTATACAAGGTACTTGCTAGTTGAAGGCTATCAGTAAAAGCCCTCACCTTCTTGATATCTTTTGCCCGATTGATTTCTTCCTGTGTAGCAGGTTTGCCTGTAAAAGGATCAATTCCTTCTTCAATTATATAATAATCATATTTAGTTTGAAAGGCGGGATCTCGCCAACTAAGCATTTTTTGACTATCTAAAAGGAAATAGCGATCTAGTAGGTAATCATAATTGGCCCGTTCTGTTTCAGATTTAAATAGTTGTGCATAGGGATTCACATGAGCCATGGAGATCAATGTTTTTAAGTTCTGGGTAGGCCTCTTCTAATGCTTCTTGATCCATTGCATCAATACGTTTCTTAAATTTTTGGGTCCACTTTGGCTAATTCTGAAGGTAATAATCCTAAGTGATCATCCTTCACTTCATTATATCGCTTCCAAATTAGTTTCACATCCTCATAATCCATAGTAGCTGTCACATTATCGCCTTGTCCCATTGTAAGAAACCTTTTATATGATTGAATTACAGTACCATACTCTTCCTCCAGTTCTGCACGTGACATTTTTTTGAAAGTTTTTTTCCTCTAACGTTTCAACCTTCGGATTCTTCACTTTGTTCAGAATGGCTTGTCGTTTTTTGCCATCCTAAAGAGATTGTTTGCTTCCACGATAGATCAGATCCACTACTTGGTGGCAAGTAGGTTCCGCTAGCAGCATCCCATGATTGTGTAGCTTGTGCAAACCCATTTTGAACAGCAAATAAATAGCGCTCTGAATTTAAAAAGATAATTGGAGAGACTGCATTATAAGTAAGCAGGCTAATTAATATTTTCTGTAACTTTTGTTTTACTCCCTCAAATACGGCTATGGAGACCGAAAGATTTAGAAAAGCTGAAATCTTATTATCCGATTTTGTTTCCATCAACTGTCGTAGACTGGAAATCTTTTGATCTGCTTCCCTAATTTTTTCCTCTAAATCCACTTGACGCCAACTTTTACTATCTACATCAGAGATATATTGACTGACAAATTTTTGACAGTCCTCCGCCAGTGATTCTTGGTATAAGACAATCCCTTGAATTAATGGAATTACAGTACTTGTAATATGCGCCTTTGCTGAGTCGTAAGCATGCCCTTTTAACTCTTCTTCAGCTACAAAATTTTCAAGAACTTTAATCAATTCAATATTCTGTTGCACGCACTGGGCGGATATACTAGATAAACTAGTTGCCTGACTTCTGGCGGATTCTAGATACATATCTATACTCATGTGATTTCCTCCGTCACTAATCGTCTTTTTTCTTGGTGAATCGAATCTAACTTCATTTCAATAGATTTATGTTCTTTCCGAAGTTTTTCTATTTCTTCATCCAGACTGTATTCCATTATTCTCACTTGATGCTGGAATTCTAACTGGTCATTCATCATTTGACTTTGATATCTACTACCTTCGAAAAGAAAATCTAGATCATTTAACCAATGAGAATCATTCAACAGCTGATCCATTACTTCCATTTTTTTCGAATCTAATTTTTCTATCCGCTGATATAGGTCCCACTCCTTATCTGAAAGTTGTAGTTCTTTCTCATGGATCTTATTCCATGTATCTTCTGCACTCATATCTAATCCTCTAATACATCTAAGTATTTTGATTTCGCTTCATTTGAGAATGATGGCTTAGACTGAATGGTATTCAAAATATTTAAATTTTGACGAATCATGGCATCCTTATCTTCAAATTGGTCGGCTAAGCTATGGATATTTTTGAATCATATTCACAATATGATTCGATAGTTGAGTCTGAAGATTCTCAAATTGACTAATACCATTTTTGGCACTATTATTACCAGCAACTGTCGTTTGTTCATCTCTTTGAACTGTAATAGCTGAATGATTATTGGCAGATCCTATTGCAGTAGCATGCTTAGCAGCCACCGAAAGATCACTTTTTACTGTGTATTTATCTCCCATTCATTTCTCCTTTAAATTTTTTCATATTATAACATCTTTCACAGCTATAAAAAAGCCTAGTTAGTGGTATTCCCAGCACATTCGCCCACACAAAAAAACTCAAGCCAACTGACTTGAGTTCCTTATTATTGATCATTGCGGCATTCTTACCAAACTTAGGGTGTTAAATGGAATAGCTTGAGGAGAGGTTACGGGTTTGAGTTTTTCAACTCTTCTCGCACTTGCATTAAGAGAAGGCCTAGCTTGTTCTTCCCAGAGCCATCTCCACCATCAGCCCAGTAAGCGTCGTTTTTGCCATCCTAAAGAGATTGTTTGCTTCCACGATGGGTAGCTCCATTACTTGGAGGCAAGTAGGTTCCACTAGTAGCATCTCCTGTCGCTAGCAATTCTTTTGTTTAAATTAACACGCCTACAAAATCATCCTAATATCAAATTTTTTTGAGAAATACATGGACAAACTTCTTTTAAATTAATAAACTGACTTCATCATATGCTATAATTTAGTTATATTTTACAAAAATGAAAGTTTCTAAATAATGCCCCTATTTGCTCATTGATGCAACGGTGCTGTTATTTCATTATCAGTTTTATGTTATATTTTCATATAGCTTTATCAAGGAGTTTCGTCTATGTTTCAATACCTTAAGCCTCTGCGCTGGTATCTTTTCTTTAATTTTCTCTTTAGTGGACTGTCCAATATTTGTACGGCTCTTCTTCCATACTTTACACAAAAATTAATTCGTGGCCACTATCAAATAGCTTTGTCAGGTTATTGCATCGCAGTTATAGGTTACCTGACTTGCAACTACATCCAAATGCGCCTTGACTGGAAACAGGCCATTCTCTTTTCGACAAATCTAAAGAACGATTGGTTTCAATCTCTTTTAGGACTTGCCCACCATGATTTCAAGCAGAAAACAGTCGCAGAATACATTTCTTATCAATCTAATGATCTTGACTCACTGGAAAAAGATTATCTACCTCCACTGATGAGTTTTTTTAAGCAGATTCTACGAATTTTGATTTATACCGTCATTATTAGCAGAACGATCAATCCTATAGTGGCACTGATCCTACTGATTTCAACAGCCATCAGTATTCAAATTCCAAAGATCGTTGGTCAATTGACTGCGAAGCGTAGACAAACCTATCTTGAAAAGCAAGGTGATTATTATCGAACCTTGGAGGATCTATTCCGAGGACATCACCTAGTTAACAAACTTACTCTACCTCATTTTATAGAGCAACAAAGAAGTTCTCTCAAAAACTTGCAGCATAAGTATCTTGGGTATGGTTTGACTAAAATTACAGGTATTCTCTTGACGGGTATTTCTTTTGAATTCATTAGCCTTATTCTCTTTTCCTATCTAGCTTACTCTCTATATCATCAGCAAATTGGTATCCCTGAGGTGGTGGCTAGTTTTGGTTATATTACAGCCTTCTCAGAACCAATTCAAGAAATCCTTTACGATCTGCAAATGTTGGAGTCGGTAAAACCTGTAATTAAAAGCTTTCAAACTATTGTTAAGCATCCATCTTCAATTCAGTCACCACAGCCTTCCTTTGAAACGATCACATTGAAGAATCTTTCTAAACAACTTGGGGAATCAACATTGAAGATTTCTTTTGCCACCATTCACAAAGGAGATAAGATTGCCCTCATAGGAGAGAACGGATCAGGTAAGAGTAGCCTGCTCAATATTTAATGGTACGGATGAGGATTTCCAAGGCGAGATCTTGCTGAATGATTTTCCTCTAAATCAGCTTTGGGGAAGATTTGGCCTGATCTTGCAACAAGAGCATAGCTTCATCTCTAGTTATGAAAATAATGTTACGCTATTCAATACTTTCCCCGCAGAGTTTAAGGATGCGGAATTCGAAGCAACACCTCCTCAATCCCTGTCAGGTGGTCAACAACAACGTATGTACCTCAATCGAGAAAAAAACCGCCAGAGTCCATTAGTTATTATGGATGAACCTTTTTCAGCCTTGGATGCTCATCAGTTCGAGGCAGAATTGAAAAAAGTACTAGACTTACCGTGTGCTGTCATCATTACTTTACACCGACAGAATGAAGCACTGAAGAACTTTGACCAGGTCTGGGAAATTAGATCTGGAGAACTAATCATTCAAAAAAATGAGTAGACTTGCTTTCTCACGAAGATTTGTTTTACCATGTTCAATACATCATCAGGCACAGATAGATTGAGGTCATCTTAACCTCAAAAAGAAAGTGGGACAGAAATCGGTAATTCGTTAGAATTCGATTTCGTCGTCCCACCTCCGCACAGTTGAGTAGGGCTGTAAAAGCTGATGAAATCAGCGTAGTAGAGCCCACTCAACCACTGCTTCTTGCTCGACAATCCAAAAACAATTGAAAGGCTAGGACTTTTGTCCCAGCCTCTTTTTTATATTTAATTGTATTTCTTCCAACCCCTTCTATTACATCTTTAATTTCAAAAGGGATGAATCGTTTGATCAGTGCATAAGTATACTGGATTGATCTTCTCAATACTTCCTACTCGTCAGTGGACGGCTTTCCTGTAATCACTCAACTAAAGATTTTATTCATACAAATGCAAATCATGATTCGAACTCTCTAAAAAGATATCACTCATTTAAATACTCTTTTCCTTAAATCCTATTCTACCAAAAATATACCCATGAATTCATACGAAAACAAAAAAAGAGCAGCAAACTGAG
>BNJU01004771.1_pt1:0-7500 | contig 56231 bp, 83 predicted proteins | sample 8539281 | NCBI WGS metagenome assembly BNJU01 (sample SAMD00202456, study PRJDB9452) | human saliva metagenome | isolation source: human saliva | place: Japan
ATTTTGAGTTCCATAACTACATTATTTAAATATTACAACCTTGATTTAATAGGGTTTTAAGTCTTTTGATTCCTGCAAAAATAGACTCATTTTTTTCAAATTTTAGTAACTTTTTGGTAACTCTGTTGTATCAAAAACTTTTTACATATGTTACTATCTTCGTTATAGCTAACTTTAATTCTCATTTATTAAGTATACCTAAGTTTTTATGTTTAAATTTTTGTATAGAGTAGCTGTACCTCTTAATAAATCTATGGTTGCGCTTTCAAAGAAACCTAGTTTATGATACTATTATGGAAATAGAAAAAAATTCTTAGTTCGCTAAAGACCTTTATTCGAGATCCAGAGGAAATAGAAATTTTATCCATTAAAAATACGTTTCATAAGTTACTTACTTGATATTAATAGAATTCCAATATTGCATAATTAAATCAAAGATGATACTGGAATCAGGAGGATTTATTATGGTTAATAATGTAGCTGTTAAAGTCTCAAACCTTTCAAAAGAATTTTTGTTAGGGCAAGACAAAACTGTCTCTATTTTGAAAGATGTTTCTTTATCTGTCAATTATGGGAGAATTTGTATCAATACTTGGTATCAGTGGTTCTGGAAAGTCTACTTTTGCTAAGTTGTTTATCAAGTTTATCTGAACCAACAAGTGGCGAAGTTGTTATCAATGGTGTGAATCCATACACTTTAAAAGAAGGGAAACTTGCTAAATTTAGAAGGCAAGATATTGCAATTATTTTTCAAAATTATAATCTGGTACCCGCTCTACCTGTACTAGAAAATGTTACACTTCCTCTGAGACTCTCAGGAAAGAGTGTTGATAGCAATAAAGTAAAAAAAATGTTGGATAGTTTGAATTTTAAAGCAGAACTATCATCATTAGTCGCTACCTTATCAGGTGGAGAACAGCAAAAAGTGGCTATTACTCGTGCAATAATAGCTGATAGTAAAATTATTTTTGCCGATGAGCCAACAGGAGCTCTGGACAGCGTCTCAAGAAAACTTATTTTTGAAACACTTCGTAATTTAGCGAGTCAAGGAAAATGTGTTTTTATGGTCACTCATGATATTGAGTTGGCTTCAAAAACTGACAGAGCACTCATTTTAAAAGACGGAAAAATATCTCGACAAATTATTAAACCTTCAGCTGATGAGCTCTACCAAGCACTTGAAAGTAGTAAAGATTAATTTGAGGAGGATTTATTATGCTAAAATTAATCATTTACCAATTTCAGTATTCAAAAAGACAATGGTTAGGAACAATACCATTACTATTTGTATCTAGCCTGATTGTTGGAACATCTTTTATTTGGTATTGCTAGTGCAATAAAGACTGCTAATATTAACGCTTCACAACTTTTTCAAATGCTAATAATTTTTTTGGAGGGACTACTTTATTTTTTTCCTTATTTCAAATAATATAAGACTGCTAATAGATATCTTTAAAAAGGATTACCAATTATGGGCTATCTTAGGCGCAAAGCAGAACTCAGCTATCTTTATTAGTATCTGGACAGTTTTTATTTAATGGCAGTGATTGTTAGTAGTATTGGTACAATACTTTCATTCTTCATGGCAGATAGTTACTATAAATTTTTACAAAATTTATTAGGAAGAGATGAGTTACCTGATTTAGTTATTACAGCCAACATTCAATCAATTTTATTGAGTGTTTTTATAGTCCCAACAATTGTCGGGATAGGGGCTTACTTTTTATTCAAGTCGAATACTTAAAAATATCATCAATATTAAAACCAAAAAAAGAAAAAAAGAAAAAGTTACAGTAACTGGATTTATTAACATCTCTGTTCGTTTATTCCTATGGTTACTATGTATAGGGTTTATTGTTTCAGCAGGTTTTCTAAAAAAACAAAAGAAATAATTGCAACACAGTCAAGCATAATATTATTTTTTTATTAATTATTCACATCCTTATTATTCAATCACTATCTCCATCAATTCAAATGTTTCTAATAAAATTTATAATGAGGATATTTCCAACTGAAAATTATGTAATTAATACAGGCTTTTTGGAATCTACTTTCTAATCCTAGCTATTTGAAAAAGTATACAAACTTCAATGAGCATGGGAGTAACTCTCATTTCTGGGTTTATTCTTTACATCCAAAATATGTATTCATTCATGAATACAGCAAACGGTGTACAAGAAGCAAGAGCTTCCTTTATTGCTTATCTGTCTGCTCCAATTATTCTGATTATTACTAGTTCTATTTCTCTTACAATTTTATCTTCTAATAAAGATATTGAGGACATTAAACAGTTAAAGACACTGGGAGTGTCAAGATTACAACTTCTTAAAAATACGTATAGGTGAGGCAATAATACATTCGGTATTAATTTTTATTAGTATCAGTAGTTTTTCAATTTAATTATTTTTAATTTTAGTTAGCTTTTATTGGCCAACTTTTTAGGCCGTAGTTTAGTAGATATATCAGGTTTCTAGCAACCGAGTCTTATAGTTATTTCTTTGTTAGTTATTTTTTTATAGTATTACAAAGGGATATTATTTATTTCAAGATAGATAAATTGGAATAGTTACTGATTCAAAAAGAACACACTTATTGACATTGAAACCTAAAGTAATACTAAAACGAAAAAGACAAGGATAAAAAACCTTGTCTTTTTTTAATACTAACAACTTAGACTAACAATGGGACTTTTTTTCATAATTTAGCATCTTTTTAGTAACCTGTTCAAGATACGGATGTATAGTCCAGATAAAGACAATTCAAATTAGATTACGTCTATCTATTTATTTTTATCTTTTATTTGCTTTTAAGTCATTTATCTCTTTTAGAATACTAAAAATATAGACACTAAATAGAACTACACCAAAAAAAGATAAAACAAAAGAAAACCTAACGTAAGTATTTTCGCCTCTAACAGCTAGTACTCCAAGGGAAAAAAATACCGATAGCCATTATGGAAATTATGAGGATAAACCACAAGTAAATCATGTAAAACTTATAAAGATAGCAAAAAGGAATTATTTTTGTTTAGGCTTATCCTTCCAATTTAAATAAAAAGAAATAAGGTATATAAATAATTAAAATAAATAGAAATTCCATTTCTAGCACAACCTCTCATCTTATCACCCTTAATCAAATACATGATTTATAGCATATTAAAACTTTTTTTATTTAGGCAAATTAATAGCAAAATCTAAATGTCAAATCATTCATTAATCAATTCTTCAATTTCCTTTATCCCTTCAAACTCTCCAACACTTTCGAAAAGTTCTATAGCTCGTTTGAAATGTCTGTTGGATAATTCCGTATCTTTCAAGGCTAAATAGATTTCACCTAACCCTCTATAGCTACAAGCTTGAGAAATCACATCATCAGTCTCTAAAGATTGTTCCAATGACAGATTCATGAATGTAAGAGCTTCATCAAGGTTGTTTAATTTAAATCTCACATAGCCTTGTTCGTAGTTATTCACAGCTTTCTTTAGATTATCATTTGGAAAATGCTCTTCAACTATCTTCTCTTCATCTTCAATGAGTTTTAAAGCCTTATGAAAATCACCCTGATCTCTGTAGATCATAGCTAATTGATGTAAGCCAATATGTTCATTTTCTTTATCTTCATTTTGTTGAGCTAATAAAATGTATTTCTCAAAGATATGGGTACACGAGGCATAGTCTTTTTCTGCCAATAATAAATACCCCATCAGATTTAAAAGGCTAAAATCTGTACAGGTATCAATGGAAAAATCTTGTTCAACCAACTTTTTAGCTTCTGATGTTTTTCCCTCCAGAAACAAGTCCCAAGCTGTATCAATTTTAGAGACCATCTATTTTCCCCTTTCAACTATAAACAACCTTCATAAAATAAAATCACTCAACAAGAATATACTAATCTTTACCTATTGAAACTTCATCAAAATGTTCTTTCTCTTTAATGGAATTCCGTCAATATTTTTAGACACATTTTGGGAGGAAATTTTGAAGACTAGCGTCCTCCTAATTTTTCCCAATAAGTTTTAACTTCTTCAAAAAAATCTTATTCAAAAGTTCTGCATCTTTTTCTGACAACTGATTTTTTTCTATAACTCTATCTTTTAGTTCTGTTGCCTTTATTTTATTTCTTGCCACCGAAACTGCTATTGAATGTTTCAAAATATCAAACTCATCCTTTGAAAAAGTTTGCAATATTGGTAAGATCTAATTGTTCTAGAGGTAAACTACTGATAATTGAATAAGGTTTTTTGTCCCAGCAAATAATCTGTAGTAGTCCCAAAGATATTTGCTAATTTCACAACGAATTCTAATCCTGGTTCTAACGTTCCATTCTCCCACCGAGAATATGTCCCTTGTTGAACTCCAATTAATTCCGATATTTGTACTTGAGTTAACTTTTTTTGATTTTTCTGAGAGTTTTTAACCTCTCTGAAAATTTATAATCCTCTGTATACATAATTCTCCTATAGATATTCTTATTCGTATATTTTTAGCTTGACAAAAATATTCTAAACGGTATAAAATAGAATTATTCCATAAGGAATATTTATTTTGAGATTGAAATATTCCATTGAGAATATTATAGCATAAAAAGGAGGTAAAAGCGTATGTAACTAGTAGTCGATTTTAAAAAAATTTTAATAAAGGAGGTAGGATTCGACAAAATAAAAAAAATCTTGAAACAAATGTGCCGTTCGTTCCAAGATCAAAAACATATTATGTAACAATTATACCACAGAAAACTCTTCAGTTGCACAAGAAAATTTCGGAGGTTTCACAAAAAGATGACCAATAAAGAGTTAGTCAATCAAATTTCTGGCCTAAACTCTACCTCTACTCTTAAAAATTGGATTCAACTGATTAAAGAGATAAGTGGCAAGGAATTTAAGAAAATTAAAGTTCCTATCAGTAGAAATCCCAGAACTCATCAATTAAGTTATACAGTTGCCTATGATTTTACAGACGAAGACCTTAGACAATTTCAAAAGTTAGCTAAACTAAAACTTGAAATAGGTCTAAAAGAGGCTATACAAGCCGTATTTGGGAGTCTAGCAGACAATGAACATGAATCCCTAAACCAAGTAATAGATGAGCTCTACGATGAACTGAGCGCCTTAAAACAGGAATTTAAGCGAGAAATGCGACTGATAAAAATTGAGAATTCCAACCTAAAAAAGAAAATCCAAGATATTGAAGAGTCGATGCAAACCGGCTTACTAGGGTTTGTTAACAAGAGGTCAAAAAATAGGTTCGGCTAATAGCGAGTTTTCGGCTGAGCCATGAGGCAGAAAGCCGAAAATGAGCGTAGATGCGGACGGACCATTTTTGACCGATAGGGTGTGTAGTAACACCACCCTCTGCAAGTTAGGTGTACCATCGAAAAAATTCAGTATTACCAAGGGTTTTGGAGATTTTAAGGGTGGCAAAATTAGGCAAAAAGTTGAATCAAAATCTATGGCAAAAAATGAGCATTTACGTTCTGTATTTGACTGGATTCAAATTCAGTTTGATAAGACTGAATTTTCGCCAAAAGAAATAATCGAAGATATCCTATTTCTTGACTTTGACCTATTTATTGAGAATAAGGGGAGCCTTAAATACTATAACTATGATAGCCAGCTTCATTATGGGAATATCCGTATCTACTATGGATCGAAAGAGTCGTCCTACATGCTTGTCATGTCAGGACAGGCACTAGAGTTCTATAGAGATATGGTATTAGATCCAAATAGTCTCTCCGAAAGACAGTTTCTGAACAACCTCTACTACAATTACATTCATTTTTCAGTAAGACGAATTGATATTGCAATAGATGATTTTAATGAAACACCCTATTTCACTCCTAATCAACTTCTAAAGATTTGTCAGAAGAAACGCTTTCTATATGGAAAAAGCACCTACTACAATACCTACGGAGATGAAACGATCGGTCAGACCTTATATTTAAGAAAACCCAATGATGATGAAAGACTTAGAATTTACGATAAAGCGCTTAGAACAAGCTGAAAAGCTCGGGATCAGCAAGCGGTATATAGAAAAATTGGATAAGAACTGAGTTAGAACTTAGGAAAGCAAAAAGCTCACTACTTCATTCAAGAATGGTTGCATTCAGAAATAGATCTTCTTAACTTTACCAAGGGATACCTCAAAGAAAAAAAGTGAGGTTCTATAGTGATAGTCACTTCTCAAAAACCTTTGAGATCTTGGGAAAAGTTTTTAGGTCACTCAAAACCTGTCTCTATCATTATTTCAAAACCAAAAGACAGAACTAGAACAAAAAAATTAGAATGGTTTACCTATAAAGGTTCTGGAGCTATTCTAAAAGCGTATAAATTTCTATACGACAATAACTTACTGCATGAGTATGAGAAATCTAACTATCTCGCACTCAACAATATGGAATATCCACCAGATTTAGCAAGTGGATTAATAGAAAGGGCAATTCTCTTTAAAAGAGAAGATTTAATCCCTACAATCAAAGAAAATATCAAAAGGAGAAATTAAATATGGCAAAAATGCTCTCACAAAATGACTGGAATTTCAATAACATTGGAACAAAATTTGAATTGGATGAAGTCATTCCAAAATTTGAAACGGAAGTCCGAGCAGATGCAAACGGAGAAATTATCAAAAACCGAGATGGTAGCGAAAGACGTTTTAATACCGATAAAATCATTGGTTGGAAATACAATGTAACGATCAAGGATGGACAATTCAAAAAGAAATCAACCCAAGTCTCAGTAGACAATCCAGAAGCTTTAGTCGATAATGACTATATCCAAGCAATGGATCAAGTACCAGTTACATTTGACAATTTACAAGCTACTATGATTAGTTCAACGATGTATTACAAGGCGGATGCTATCCATTTAGTAGATGTAAAACAAAAATAAGTATAAGACAAGGGGAGTTAATCCTCCCCTGTACTTAATCTAATTAGAAAAGGAGAGCACATGATTAAAACTGTAACAAAAGATGACCTTATCGAACTTGGATTTGCTCCAGGAACTGCAAGAAAGATTATCCATACTGGCAAATTACTATTAGTGAATCGTGGTTTTAATATCTACGATAACAAACGGATTGGTACAATTCCAGCCAGTGTCGCTGAAGAACTACTAGGAATTGAACTCCAGAAAGAAGCATAATGAATGACTATTCGTAAAACTAAAAAGTGGTAAATGGACCGTTGATGTTTCTAACGGTTTCCACCCAGTCACACAAAAAAAGAATACGTATTATTCGTAAAAGGATTAAAATCTAAAAAGGAAGCCCTAGAACTTGAACAACATATTAGAGTTGTAGAATTAAAAGAAAAAAACAATTTGACTTTGTAGTAACAACGGATATGTTATTCGACTTACTTGAAGAAGATGATTTGAAAAAAATGGCAGAAAAAGTAAGCTACACAAGTACACAAAGAAATAATTATGAGCGTCATATTAAGCCATATTTTAAAAAAATACAAATTTAAATAAATTAACGTATGACCATATATTCGAATTTC